>Ga0116146_1001647_pt1 | contig 22030 bp, 25 predicted proteins | sample AD_JPNHG2_MetaG_FD_89748 | JGI IMG/M metagenome (GOLD analysis project Ga0116146, IMG submission 89748) | Active sludge microbial communities of municipal wastewater-treating anaerobic digesters from Japan - AD_JPNHG2_MetaG | ecosystem: Engineered > Bioreactor > Anaerobic > Digestate | place... | reverse complement strand
TGCATTACATAACTATTCCCTTCATAGTTATATGGAGACATGGTTGCTATTGATGACCATGAATCTGTTGAAAGGTTATAGGCATATGAATATCCAACAACTCCGCCATATCTAAGACCGGCAATACAATACCCAATTCCATTCACTGCGCCACAGTATGCAAGGCTTTTGCTTGGTCCAGAAGCACCATTGGCTCCTGTCCTTGTTTCTGAATTCCACAGGTATAGCGTACTCACACTATTGGTGTCATAATATGACACACTTCCACCCTGGACAACAAGATATTTATCAAGTTCAAAGTTTTGCGATCTGTCCGGGTAGTGATGCCCCATTACAATATCTAACCATGTGTCATTATCTGGATTGTATTCATAGGCCTTCCCGTTACCCCTTAACACATATCCACGGAATGAAGGTGTTTTTGGGGTTTTAAACCCCTTTCCAATACCAACACCACAACGTGATATTTCCCGTGTTTTAAATGGGAAATTTGCTTTCTGTTCCCATGTATCTAATGGCATTTTACCTCCTTATGAAAGCCAAGCATAAACAGATAACACCTGTTCCGTGGCAGCTTCACTTGCAATCCATTCAATTCTTCCAATATCGTCTGTTGTCGCCCAGGCAACACCTGATTCTCCGCTTGGTACAACACAAACATTTGACCCGTAACTTGTTGGATAATCTCCAACTGACCATTCAGACCCTGGCATTCTAAACGTATAAGTTACTGTGTTTTCCCCACCATTTTCTATTCTTAACATCACAGCAGCCTTTCTTTGCCCTACAACATTCTGTATATTAAGCAAGTACCAGTTTGTAGGAGCCGTGCCTTTATAGACTACAATATCAGTTGCTGGCATGTTCGCCTACAAGGCCCCTAATAGCCACGCTAGTGACTTCTGGGTGGGGGGTAGCCACTTTATACGTCTATCTTCCACGGAAGGCAAAATAAAGCCCTTACGCTTCGTCATTGACCCTCCTCCATTGGGAAAAAACCGTCAATTGATACGATACATTGCACAACATTATCGGATTTCCATTTTATAGTACAATCATCATCGCTTACACCCCAAACAGTTGAAGTATGACCTGTCAGCCCAACGTCAGCACCAACACGACACACATAAGCACCTTGAAGGAATTGTGGCCATCGTTGTGAAGGCTGGTCAACCCATCCACCGCGAAATGTGTGAATAGCTTCAAGTTCATCTACGTGCGCAACTACAAACTTTATCAAACATTTCATGCCAGTTGGTAGTATATCAGAAAGGTCTAGAATTTTCCAGTCTACCGGTGAGTACCCGAAGAAAATAGCTGTTTGTTGCATTGGCATACTACACCGACCACCCCAATACGCGAATAGTTACTGTATCAGACGTTGATTGTGACACACAGAATTGTATTTGTGCAAGGTCATTTGTTGTAACCCAAGCCATATTATATGCACCCGGTGACATGTGGCATATATGTGCTCCGGTAATTCCTGTACCGGGCTTAGATGCAACTGTGTCTTCTGGTCTACGGAAAGCAAATATCGGATAACGTGTGTAAGGATTTGAACGGTTCACAAGATTAATATCATCCTTTTCTGGTGGTGTTATAGCACGGTTTACAAGATCAGCTGATCTAACATACTGTGTTTGTTCTATTCCAAGAAGAACAAGGGTCCTTCTAAGCTTTGTCACGTCAACAAGACTAATGGTTGTCCAATCTGTTGGTGGGTATGGTCCTTCCCATACAACTGCATTACTTATATAAAATGGGACATAAAAGGAACCAGGTACGATTGATATTTCATCAGAAGGAAGGCTTCTATTGCCGAAAGAATCTACTGCTACAGCGCGAAAGTAGACCCGTGTAGCGGTAACATCAAATCGGTGTGTTGTGTTCTTTGTTTCAATTATACCACTGTAGGTTTCTGGGTCATCAACATCTATATACTGATCTACCGACCAATAAACGTTGAAAATATCGAAATCAGTGCATTCTGTACCGTCTTCATTTAAAGCTGGTATTCCAATATATAACAATACACCACCAAGCACAGATACACCTGAAAGCGTTGGTATCCCAGGTGCTACAGTATCGGTAGCAACATAAACAGATTGTTGATCAAGCCAAGGGGTTTTATTACTTGGTTGAAGCCTAGTAACGCCTTCATTTATCAGAATAACGTTCATTAAAGCACCTTCTGTATGAAATATAGGCAGTAATAAGCTGGAAGGCTATGTTGCGGGTTTAAAAGATCGTGAGAATGTTCTCCAACACTGGTTGATATTGTGTGTGTGTGATCTCCCACATCGCTAAGAAGGTAATCAGGAACGTTTGTACTGTAAAAAACAAGCGGTGTTCCTGCACGCGTTCCTGCGTGTGTATGTGCCCCACTTGCCACTACTGTATGGACATGGTTGCCAGCGGCTGACAATGAACTATGTCCCTCATTTTCTTCGCCTTCACCGGCAGTTTGTGCACCACGTAAGAACTTTAACCGTAAATCCGGTGTACCGCGTGTGCCATCACATACTACCCACCCTGGTGGGATAGTCCAAGCAGGTCCACTCCAGTGTGCAATACAACCAACTGGAGCATCTGGAGCATGAAGTGGGTTCTGTACGTACGCAATATACATAACAGTATAGTAAGGTGGAACGTTTTCTTCAAGACTTAAATTGTGTATATGATCTTCTTCACTTGTTGTATGCGTATGGTCTGAAACGGGGTCTATATTATAAGAAGCAGTACTGTGGTCTATAAATTTAGTGCCAGTTGTTACTAATGTATGTGTATGTCCACCACCACTGCTTAGTTCATGGCTGTGATTACCGGCTAACGTTGTATTAGTGTGGTTATGGTAACCAGAATCTCCGCCTATTTTTCCGGGTGGGTATGTTTTATCACCATAAGAACCGCGTATAAAGCGTCCACGCAAGTCTGGTGTACCAAAAGCGCCATCGCAGATATGCCAGCCTGCAGGAACTTCAACATCTTCACCGCGTTTAGTCCAAATGGCTATCCACATTATTCGTCACCAACGTACATAATCCATATCACATTGTAATGGGGTGGTATGTATTCACCTGTCATTGTATGCGAATGTGTATTGTCTCCAGTGCTATGTGAGTGTGTCGCTGGTATTAGCGCATAGTAAGCTCCAGTACCCATTGGTAAAGTACCGCTTCCTATATTATGTGTATGTGTGTATTCGGAAGTACTTGTATGTGAGTGTGTATATGGTTCGATAGTATGTATGCTATGCCCACCGGTTATACCTTCTTCGTTAAAGGGAACTGGGAATACGCCATCATTTAGATTCGGTGTATTGTTATTACCATTACAAACAACCCAACCTTCTGGTATATCTTCTTCTAGTCCAACCCAGGCAACTATTGTTCCTACAGGCATTTCTGGTGGCGTTCTAGGTTCCCCTGGAATTATAGAATGAAAAATAGCACGTATGATAACGTTGGCGTCTGAACTGGCCATCCAGGTTGCGATACCATAGTCATCTGTTACAACAAATAACGTTGATGCGCCATCATCTATTTTGCACGTAATTACACCAACCCCTGGTGTCTGTTGTTCAAGCTGCCATGGACGAAAGCTAACAGTTATTGCTTCATCTGATTCAACAGATAAACATAACATAGATCTTCCCTGGCCAAGTATTTGTGATATATCAAAAATAGCCCACGATTTTGGTGCTGGTCCGTCATAAAGTATGGTATTAGGGAAGGCAAATGATGCTGCTGGTTGTTCTGGTGTTGCACTAGCTTCGTTAGAAGGACCAGATATATTCCCCCAACGATCAACTGCTACTGCTACACAGTATACTTCCATAATACTGTTTATTGAATACTGTGTGTTATATACGGCTATAACATCATTGTATGTATTTGGATCTTCAATATCTATCCCTTCATTATAGCCCCAATATACAAGGAAATGGCTAAAATCCCAACAAGGTGAAGCATCTGTATTGTTTGTTGGAACCGTTAGGTTTATTACGACGAATGAAAACCCTGATACAAGTGTAATTTCAGGCGGTAAAGGAACTGTATCATCATGCCCCACGACAAGACTTTGCTGTTCCAACCAGCCTGTTTTATTTCCAGGCTGCAACCTTACACTTTCGTTCCATTGGGCTATATTTACCATTTTTTAGCCAGCTTCCTGCTTTATTACAATTAATTGAACGCCTGTAGCAGCCTTTGCTGCATCTTGGTTTTTTAAGACAAATCTTATGTATTTAGGTGTTATCGGAAGTTGTTCATAATGCACAACAACATGACCATCTTCACTGGTAAATGGTGGTTCCCACGACCAAACAGCGCCATTAATAACCCACGGCTGTGTGTCCCATGTAACACCATCAAAACTTGGAAATGCTGTTACAGTAATACCAGCTGTAGCTTCGTTGTCATAGTCAGCTATAAGACACAAGGTCATACTTGTTGCTTTTGTAAGATCTGTGGCAATACAATCATCTATATCTGTTTCTTCACCAAAACCAAGTGTCATTGGACCAAGAACAGTATTTGATAGCTTTAAAATTGGCATTATAACCTCCTATCTTTCTTCACCGGCCAGGGTTCCCTGGCAGGTCCATGCGCAAACCTTCCCAGCTGGGAGTCCGTATAATCTTAAAACCGGTTCACTTGTATAAGCATCGTGCCAAACTGCTTCACCTTGCACTGACCACTTCCAGTGATATTCTTCAACATCATGCGATGCCGGCGGAATAACTTCTAGAATAACTTCTGTCCTAAGGTCACCATTTGGAAGAACTTCGGCAAAGCTTTTTCCATAGCCACCTTGCAGTTCTGCTGGTGTATATGTTGGTGTAGTGTTTCCGCTGGATTCAATCCACCTTAACACCTGCCCAATAACGCGGTCCCTCACACCTGTTATTTCCATCTGTAATGGATCGTTTGGGGACAAACGGTAGACAATTTGACGTATTCCCATTGACTGTGTTCCAGTAGCTAATCTTGCCTGTGACACATCTACCATATCATATAGTTCTATGTCCCACCTTAACTGCATGGTAATTTCATCTGTTGCTTGAACATCATGAAGGTCCCACAGTGCTACACCGGCTAGATCCCAGGCTTCTACATATGTATCAATATAAGGCACGTCATCTTGGCCAATTGTCATTGGCCTTCTACCAAATCTTGCTATTGATTCACTATGCTGTCTATTTACTGACATCTTTTGGTTTGTATGCCTATCGTAATAGTCAACCGTAATATCATTTCGTAGGTTTTTATCCGTTAATTCTATAGATCCACTTTCAACATGATCCCTTGTGTCATCTATATTTGTTACAGGTGTTGTCTGTTCCCTGACAGGGTCAAGCACAGTTAGGTAATAATCAGATTCTGGTATTATATAAGTTGAACCGGTGCATGTATGGGCTGTAGCGCCTTTTGGCCAATACCAATAACGCACAACATATCCGGTTGGCTTTAACATGTCTTGTAGTATAGCCCAAGTTGTTTTATTTCCAACTTTTGTTGGGTAGATCATAAACTGTGGGTTATCGCGTATAAGAAGTGTTGGTGGGTTATCCATTGTTTGGTTTAATACAGATTGCATTACTGCAACAACAGATTCGCCTTCTTCTGTTCCCCATACCCATTGTCCGCGCAGTATAGCGTCTTGAATTCGCTTCCCAAGGTCACGACAATGCACATCAATTGTTCTGCTGCTTTTACTTCCACGCGGTCTTACTTCATCGCCTATTACACCATGAAACACCATTTCCCAATGCGTTATTGATGTGTTTATATTGCTTACACCAACATAAACGATAATTTCGTTGTCAGCCATTAACAATGGTTCTGGTTGATTATAAACACTTCCAGCGACCATTGGATTTAGTGAATTTGCGGTGCTATATGCTGGATAGGCGTCTTCTAGTTCCATTGTTAATGTAGATATTGGTTCATCATCAGAATGCGTAATATCAACTAGATTTACACGCCCGGATATATCCACTGTTGAATCTGTTTTACGACGAACAAGTACCTTAAACCCTTCTTTTCTAACAAATGATCTTAGTAGATTATCATATGTTAACACATTACGCATTTATACCACCAGCAGCTGCGTAACTACCGTATGCCCTTCCTGTCCCACGTAGGTTTTTCCTTTCAATCCAAGCTATAAAATCTTCTGGGTCGCGTACACCAGGGAGATTAACATCACCATAAAAGTTTATCACTGTCCCGCCTTTAATTCCAGCCGTTGTAAGTGCCTTATTATACCCTTGCACAACACGGGCTGGCATAACTATCTCCCCAGGGTGTAGCATTGCCAAACCTTCTGTTAATGCCATACCACCGCTTGCAAGCCCAAAAATACGTGATACAAGCCACCCTCCGGCTGCACCAACTACAGCTCCAACCGGTCCTCCCAGTGTGAACCCGATAGCAGCACCAGCACCAGTTGTTATCACCGGTACAACACCGCCCGAACCTGACCACCCACCACCACCGCCACCACCTGCTCCAAATACCCTGCCAACAGCTCCAACCACACCGCCAATAAGTGAGAAGATAGCGTTTATAACAGAAGACAACCCGTTCCACAGGAAGTTAAGGATGTTTTCTATTAACCCCCAAGCCATTTCCATAATAGTTTGGGCGAATTGTCCAATTCCTGTCAAGATTGTTTTTACTGCTTCACCTAGGAACGATACAACGTTAACAAGAAGTGTCCAGAAATCACGGAGCAGTGAAAAGAAGAATTCGGCTATTTGCTGCACAAGGTCCATAAGCTTTCTGCCAAATTCTGGGAATATGATTGATAATGCTATAAGGGCTGTAATTACAACTGCTATAGCTGCACCCAAAGGCCCAAATGCAGCAACAAGACCAGACCATATACTTGACATCACGCCCATAATTGACTGTAAGACACCAACGATTATATTATAGACAGTTTGAACTATTGTTACAAGAAGATTGCCTATTCCCTGTATTACTGACCATATAGCGTTCAATATACCAGTTATTACATCGTAAATTCCTTTGAATATTTTTTGGAAGAAGCTGTTTATTCCATCAAAAACACCTGTTATTCCACCTTCAACAAGATTGCCTATTCCCGAAAATAGACCATCAAGCAAAGCTTCCAACGGCTTTCCGATAAGCCAATCGAAAAGCTTCATTATTCCCCAAACTATGATGTCTTCCAGTAGACCTTTAAACCAATCGCTTATGTTAAAACCGGCTTCTTCTTCAAGCTGGCTTAGTGGTTGTCGTCTAGACCAAGGTTCTCCTGGTCTTGCCACACCCCAAGCCGCCCTAGAAAGCTTATATCCAGTTGGAACAGCAATTGATAGCAGTGAATCAAATACCTGTTCAGTTGTTTGTTGTGCCTTTTTAGCAGTTCCCAACCACGAAGAAACGAAATGTCTTACCAGTTGACTGACATGTGATCTTACTATACCAACAAATTCCTGTGCAGCTGCACTCATCTCACGTGCAAAAACAGACAGTGTACTTGATGTGTATTCAAGGTTCTGTCCAAGCAATTCAGCTTGACTATTGGTATATGATAGGATTGCATTAGCGGTATCTGCTTGATCTACAAGCGGTCTAACAAAGCTGTTAAGCGCTTTGAACAATCTAACTGTTTCATCAAAATCCCTGGCATATGTTCCAAAGAAGTTGAATAGCCAATCACCGGTCATCTGATAAAGTTCTGGTGCTTCTAGGCGCAGAACTTCAACTAAAGTCTTACCGTCAGTGCTAACACCTGTTGCAACTGGACCGCCTGCTGCATACCCACGCCATGTCTTTAATAGAAGCTGCCTTATCCATGGTATAGCCATCATCCAACGTGGGACTATAAATTCCCCAGGTTCTAGCATTGCAGGAACTATATCGCCATTACCAGACCCCGGAACAAAACCACCTGTTTGATAAGGTTGATAATAAACCGGAGACCGCATGAAGTCTGCCATAGACTTAGCAGCTTCCCGGCCTAGAAGGTTCCCTGCATCAAATATACTAGGACTATCCGCAAAACCTTGTCCAAGTGTAAGTCCAGCTGTATCAAGGCTGTCTGTAAAGCTACCAGTTAGTTCGATAGCACCAAGTTTATAAGCATCAGTTAACATGTTTACCATGTCGCTGAATGTCCCTGGTGCAACAGGAGCAACTCCAAACTTTTCTGTTAAAGCTTCATATTTGGGTGATCCTGGAACCGAAAGATCGGCACCAAGGCCTGTCTCATATCCAAAGATCATGCCCTGGTATCCCTTGTACGCAGCTATTGCGGCTGTAACAGCTGTCACAACGGCTAATAGTGCGGAGAACTGACCAGTCACCGCTGCAACGGCTGTAACCGTACCTGCAGCCCAACCAACCAACTTTACTGATACTATGGCACCCAAGGCCACTGCTAGGGCTTTAGCGCTTGTTGACCAGTCTTCAAAAGGATTTGTACCAGTAAAAGCTTTGATTATTTCGCCAATGAAATCAAGAACGCTGGCCATTGCCTTTGCTACCTGATCCAGCGCTTCCCTGATACCAAAAAGATCAACCTTCCAAGCAATCCATACAAGGCCGCCTATAACAGCCAGCTGCATTGTAGTATTACTTAGAAGGCTTAATGCTGCTTTAACGCCTATAATTAGCCCAACAACCAAGGCTAATTCTCCGAACATCTTTAAGAAGTAACGTAAGGCATCTGTATTTTGTTCAATCCATAGGCGAACAGTTTGAAGCTTGGCAACCAATGTATCTGCCCATTTCGCGGGGTCTCCGGGTATAAAAATACCAACAATAGCCCTCCAAACACCTGTTAAGGCTTCCCTAACACGTGATGTTTGGACCCGGAAAGACCCCCACATCTTATTAAAGGCTTCGTCCAACGCACCAGTTGCATCTGCTGTTTGTTGTGTTCCGGCACGTATGATCCCCATAATGGTGGCCATCTGCCGCATGTCGCCTTTTGATTTGGCATAACGTTCAATCCCTTCAACAAGACCATATTGCTGGATTAACCAAGCTTGTCCTTCTCCCTGGATTTGTCTAAATATTCTGGTTAACTGTCCAATATCTGCGCCTTCTTGATACATGCGACCAAGGACAGTTACAAGTTCTTCTAGTGGGACACCCAGCGCCCTTGCTTCATAGCCAATGTCACCAATAACTGAAGAAATTTCATTTAATGGTATCTTTGTTGAAAATAAAAGATCGGCCACACGATCTACTTCGTTGGCCGCAAGCCTGTACGTTGACATCACCTTTGCTAACTGTGAAGCTGTTGAATCTACAGCCTGGCCGCTTGCAACAGCTGCTTTGGCCGCTGTTTGGTATATACGAAACGCACTAGAAGCGTCATAACCAGAAGATACTATAACATCTACAGCTTTTGTTCCTTCCGAAGCAGCATGTCCAAACTGTATGGCCACATCTTGTACAGCTTTGCTTATACCACCCATCTGTTTTTCGCTGACATCAAGACGTGTCCAAAGCTGTCTTAGACCTGTGTCAAGTTCAACAACCGCTTTATAAGCTGTTTTTACTTCCCTGGATATTGCTTGGAAACCAACGTATGCAGAAGCTATTTTTATTGCAGACTTAGTAAGGCTGTCCATGCCTTTTGCTAAGCCATTTACGTCGCCTTTTACCTGATTAATAGCGCGCGAAGCTTCATTTCTTGCTTTTATTGTTATTGCAAGTTCTTTTGTTGCAGCCACTTACCGTTTCCTCCCAGGAGGCCTAGATTTTTGCGCTTCTTCCATCTTTTTTTGTTCTATATCCGCTACTATACCATCAAGTGCTGTCATAACTTCAACCCATAGGTTTGGCTGGTTACGCAGTCCGCCTTCTGTGTAAGTAATACCGTTTTTATACATTCCATACATTTGCAACCAAGCACCATCTTCATTGTCTATTATGTTTGCTGGACATGTATAAAGCTGTATTCTTTCTTTACCAATGTCGAAGGTTAACGGCAACTTCAGCTTAGTATTGCATGGAACGGGTGACCTTATATCGGTACACCCGTTCCTTGCTTTGCATTCAGCAGTATGCCAACGCCTGTCCATATCTTCTAGGACATGGACAAGCAATGTTAGTTTCCCAGTTCTTCCTTAGACAAAGAAGACCCGCGCGTAATGGCATCTGCTATTTCTACACGGAGATCTGCCGGTAGCCAAGATGCAAACCATTCTTTTTTCTTGTTATCCGGCCATGTGTCTTTATATTCAACGGCTTCTCCGGTTTCAGCGTCAATAAGATTTTTAACTGTGACAATACCAGCCGATAGAATGTCAAATTCACGAATATACCGTGTTCCAGGATTTAGCTCCATTTCAGTAGAAGCATCTATTTCCTGTGATTCTGCAGCTTTTTGCATTGCAGAAATTGGCATTCTAAGCTTTGGGGTGGCGTCAGACATGATCTTATTGTATAGATCATATGGAAGCCCTTTTAGAACGAACACCGTTTGATCTTTTTCATCCAAACCACGATCAGCCACTGGAATATATTCCCAACTTGAAAGCCTATTGTGTACTTTCATTTATCCCTCCTTTATTCACCAGAACCTGCAAATTCAAGTACTACTTCGTCGTCTCCAAGGTTACGAACGCAACGGAACGGGATTTCATACGTCCTGATTCCGTCACGGTCACCATACCCAACGCCGGTTAGTTGTGCCTTTGGTACCTTAAGCCTTAATGAAGCCGATGCATTAGCAATCTGATAGCTAATCTCACCAAGGACAGGGGCTTCTAGGATAGCAAACCAATCATGGTCTGATATATTGGTAAGTTCGGGGTCAAACTTGCCTTCTGGGTTCCTATCGGCCAGCACAATCTCACTTACAGCGTCCTTGGCTGTAATAGAAGGCGAAGCTACTACATCCCAGTTCATATTGACATTAAGGTTGTTCACAACAGGAATGGGGTCCTGATTCATAGCAACAAGGATTCCACCCATGCACTTCATTGGTGGCACTCCAAGATCAACCCATTCTGTTGGAATGGCGCTGTCTACAGGAGCCTGGTAAAGACCCCGCATGGTAAACGTAGCAACAGCGAATTCTCCAGCAGTAAAATCAAATTCAACGTTACCACGACAACCGGGGATCTTCCAAAGGTGTCCATCGTAATTGACATAGATTGTGCATGAACCCATACCAGTGCTTACCGGGGTCCAACAACCGGATGCTGTTTCATCAAACCCGCATGCTTGAAGTAACGCAACAAATGGATCGATTGGTTTTGTTTTGTCTTCTCCAGCCGATAGTTGGATCTCCCAACTGAAAGATACTTCAACATTCTTTTTACCAGCCCTTCCTTCACGTGGAGAAAGACTGGCATCCATTGCCCGTGGATCGTTAAACGTAATGTCGGGGTTAACTTCTACATCATATACGGCAATAAAATCTTTTTCAGCCGTTGGGTTGGAATCTACACCATATGTTGTTTCTTCTTTTGCCAGCAATACAGTGCGTTCAGTTAGTTTAGACATCGATACCTCCATTTTTCACTAATTCAACAAGCGTTGCCTTATTGGCATTGTGTGGATAGTATATTTGCACAGAATCCAGGATTTTTGTCAATTCCGCTTTGGTAAGCTGTTCAATACCAGTCTTTTTTTCTGGTTTACGTTTCGGTGTTCTATATTTTACCATTTTTTTCACCTCACGATGGATATCTTACGCGTTCCCGGCAACGTACTTGCACGAAAACACTTCCAAGGAAAGATCGTTCATCTTCCCGCCATAACACTTTATCATACCTAATTTCCCAGTCATCATACGATATTCTTTCACCGCCAACAACAGGGTCTTGTTGGTGCGTCAGCAATACTTCTACGATTGCTTCGGCATACCTGGCCCGTTGACGTTGTAATATACTAGGATCATTGTGTTTTAGCAATGCCACTATTGCTATATTATGCGATAGATCCATTAAATATCCAGTTGTCAGTTTTACGTCAATTGTTGTTGATCCCGGTAGAATAACAATAACAGGAAAGTCACCTGTACCAAATAAGGTATGTTTGTCATCGTAGGCCAATTCATATCTATTTGGAAGTGGCAAGTCAACGTATGGATAATCGCCTTCAATGCGTTGAAAATCAGCTGGCTGTGTTTCACCTGTTCTTGTTTCTAAAGCGTATGGCAGGTATTTCTTCAATAAAACAAGGATTGCTTCCTGTGCCCTTTCCATTATGCGCCGCCTATAAAGTCGCTTATTATCTGTTCCAAGGTGGAAATAAAATCATCTGACAACGCCATTGGTGGTCTTCGTGGCATCTTTTTTGTGCCTTCTTGGTGAAAAACCGCATATTGTACAGCTGTACCAATTTTAACGCCACCTTGCTCCCTGCGGATTATAGTATCGCTTGTTCCAGAAACCAAAGATCTTTTTAGTGTACCGTCAAGCTCCAATATTCCAGCAGTCGGATAATGCTTTGCTTTCCATTCTGCATATGTAGGCGATAATTTCTCCCAACCACGGTTCCAGTTAATCTTGTTATCTTCAAGGAATGCGTCAACAATCTGATCTGCCACAGGAGAAATGTCTTCTACGCGTTGGTTTATGCCGTCAAGCCAACCAGTAACGTTTTCTTCAACAGTAACTTCTACCAAGAATTTTCCCCCATAACGAAAGTGTGATCTTTACCATTATTATAAGACACTTCCTTGTGTCTACCAGCGTCAGCACACACATTAGGGTACTTTGTTATTATGTCCAACGTTTTCTCCCACCTTGATAGATATTCCTTTTCCTTTTCTGTGGTATCGGAAACAAGACCTGAATATGCTGACATTACATGTGATACAACGTAACCAAGCAATCCTGAACGGATAATAGCCAGGGTGATTGCTGAAGAAGGCTTCACTGGTGTAACGATACCAGCATTATGTAATATACCATTTATAATGTTTTCAGCTTCAAGAATAAACTGTTCTATATCACTTACTGTTGGAGAAGTTGTATCTGACCATCTGTCGTTTAGTTCGCGTTCTACGTCAGATATAGTTATATACATCCAATCCCCCTGTTTTATACGTTATGCGATCTTTCCATTCTTCTTGTTTTCCAATATTCCACGCTTCTACAGGTCTAAGATACCCAACAACACGTGAATATACTTCACGCTTTGTGCGTTCTGATGCTGGAATAATTGTACCATCTTCTAGCAAAAGATCGTCTGGATGGGGGAAGGTGGTGCCTTCCCCCATCACAGCTACCAACTGAAGTGGTATTTTAAGCCACCCATTACCCATGCTCCACCAAAGGGTGCACTTGGACTTATTGCATATGGGACATTGACAGCTACGTCTAACATAACACCTTTCCAGCCGGCAACACCCGAAACACCGATGAAACAAGCTGCATTGGTTGTTCGAAAGCCATCCAAATACACAAAAGCACAGATATTCCCACCAACACGAATGTTGGGTGTAACGTTCCACAGTGGTTGGATACGCACACCATACCAACTATTGATGTATAGCGGGCTGCCGATTTCAAGTGTGTTTAACATTGAACCGGAATCCCAACCAACTGACAGGTAAGGATATGCGATTGAACCACATGGGATAGCCGTTACGCCAATTATAGGTCCAGCAACAGCATAAACACTTAGACCTATAGCCGCAAGAATACTAGCTATTGCCCTTTTCATTCACACGCTCCTTTTATCCACTGATAATATTGTGCATAAAGCACCCAAGACCAGCACCAACAACCTTAAAGGCACTGATTTCGTATGTTTCTACCAACCAGGACTTGCGATCTTCGTCCCAGAACTTTCGTGTACGCATTGGATGTGCCTCAAAGGTATATCCAGCTGTCGGCATCATTAGCCCAGGTGTTGGAGCAACATAAGCCGCAAGAACACCTTCAGGCCACACATCTGCGAATACAGGCTCCGCACCAGCAGGAGCTGTGTTCACAATTGTGTTACCGACAAGAACGCGGTCAATCTCCAATAGCGCTGCAAGGAGATCTTTGGTCAGTACAGCCCGCTGTGTGTACCGGATGCGGTCAAGGATACCGTCATTTTCAGCGATAACCTCCCACACACCTGGTGATACAAGCAGTGTATTTGGCCGCTTTGCACCTGTTCCGCGTACAGCGTCGAATGCGCCCTTAATGTCCCCAATGATATCTGCACCAGCGTTGTTCCACGGTGTTGATACAGTTGTGATGTTAATATCATTGGCCCATACACCAGTCTTAAAGATCATGTTTGCTAGCGTGGTCTCAAGACGCAAATGAACCTTATCAGCCGTATATACAGCAGCAGAAGCCATAAGGTCAAGTGGAGGGTCTTGGTTCTTAAGGATACGCTCCGGGAGCGGTTGTTTTACGCCGTACTCCTCCGCAACATATGGCTCCTTTGAAAGGATCATACCAGCCACTGGCGTGGTATCACCAGGTGCTACTACGCGGGCTTCATTACGGAACCAGTTACCTGGGTCGTATACGAAGTAAAAGTCTGATTCCCTTCCATTTGTCTGAACAACAGGGAATAGTTTATCCCACACATACTCCGAATTGCGGTATGCAGTGGTAATGCTTGTTAGCGCACGATCTTCTTTAACCATTTCACGTGTTGGATTCATTCTTACCCCCTATTACCCTTCATCCCCGGCACCAATACGGCCAGCCGGTACAATGAATACGGAGATGATACAGTCACTATTCGCATCATCAAGTGCGATGGCAAACTTCGTGTCCGCTTCTTTCGCCAGCGTAAGGAAGCCGTTATCGTCTGTGGTAAGGTACTCACCAGGAAGGATCTGTCCGTTATCCGTATTGACCCATGCCGGTGTTATACCAGCCATGATTACGTTAACACAGAATCCTTCACTGGCACCTTCTTGTGCAATTCCAATTGGACCCTCACCGGCCATCGCGTGTTCAATGTCCCCAGTAGGGTTCAGCTTGACGGCACGGTACTGGGTTACAGTCTCATCGTCTTCCACACACCATGTGTTAGTAAATACCATCGGAAACTTCCCATATGCCATGTTATACCTCCTAGGTTAGATTGCGCATCGCATTACGATACGCGACTACAGGATCGGTACCAGCCCTAATAGCATCGCTAATAGCCTTGGCCCGACGTTCCTCCAGGTCTCCCTGTGACTCCGCACTGTCAGTGCCGTATTCATCTGGCATTGAACGTGCTACACCTTCTTCGACAAAACGAATCGCCTTTTCAGGGCACATATCATACAGTTCAACGAAAAAGTTAACCTGTGCAGGAACAAGCTTGCCTTCTGCAATAAATTGTTTTACGTAGGCGTCACGTTTATTCTTAGCGATTTCAGCTTTTATTGCACTTAGTTCTAGGTTTGCCTTTTCTGCTTCTTTGGTTTTTATATCCAGTTGTTCTGTAAGCGCACTGTTTTGTTCCATAAGCATTGTGGCTTGGGCATCTTTCTGTTGGTAGGCCAAGCAAAGCGTTTCTATAACATCCCGGCCTTCAGAAAGTGTGATCCCAAAATCACACAGGAATTTTTCCAATTCCTTGTTCATCGTATTTACCTCCTTTTCACTGGCTGTGATAGATACAATCCCGGCAGGTGGATACATATAATCCCCTTCGCGCAGGATTTCAACCCAATCAGCTTCTACATCAATTTCCTGTAAGCCTTTTACAAACGGCCTGTTTGTTAGTGTAAAAGCAAATAGTACATTTGGCGTTACTACACCGCTTTCAGGATCAACATAAGGAGCAATCTCCACAGAAGGGTAGCGATACTTCTTTGTTGCTATTAGTTCTTTCCCTTCCTTCGTCCAGTCAACTTTAGCCCACAACGATACCTTTGATGGGTCTGAACTTGATTTATCTACTTTCAAATCTTTTACCCATCCAACGGCTCCTGTGTCAGGTTTGTGTGACACGTCTACCGACACATCAACACCACGGACATTGTTTTTGAAGTTATCAACAATCTGTGCCATGGAAATCGGTTCGGCAGAACTTCCTTTTATTGCGGCCAAAGCTATACGAATTGCCTTACCTTCACAGTCTTCACCTCCACTTGCTTTGCAATCTGCAAGAACTGTGTTTGCGATCTTCAAAGCTTTCTGAAGATCTTCTCCCGATAAATTCTTAAAAGCATCCGGCTTATTCTTTGTACTCCAGGGCATAATCACGCTCCTATTTGCGGCAGACCAACCAGATCCCTTACCTGGTTTTCAACCGCTGTGTCGTGTGTAATGACACCAGCTTTTACCAGTTCAGCTATCCCAGACATTATATCACTTATACTTCTTTCAGGTATTTTAGCGCAGTGTAATCTTGGTACACCTGCTTCTTTGCCGAAATTATATCTTACCAATTCAGATATTCCACCGTTTTCACCTATATGACCATTTGTGAATACTTCACCGATGTTGTCTGCTATTCCCTGCAAAGAAAGCATAAATAAACCTGTTTGATCGGCTGAAACAGATCTGCTGCCAAATTTTGTTTCACCAAGCGCAAGGAATTCCGTAAGAACTGACCGCAACATTAGCATATCATGATGTCTGATACTATCAAGTACGTTGGTCCCATTACCTTGTTGGCCTGTAAGAATCTTTATAACTTTGTCTGGATCGCTTCCGATTGGAAGCATTATATAGCTTGCTTCGTTTGATTGAAGTGTCCTTGCTGCGTTTTCAAGGGAAGTTCTGTCAATAGAAGATGTTCCTTCAGGTGGAGATATAACTGGTACACCAACGCCATAACGTTCATGACGTATTGCATCTATTTTATATAGAACATCTTTAATCTTCCAATGTTTATAAGCTGGGCGTAGGATAGATACACCGGCAAAGTTAAGGCCAACTTGTTTATTGGTTAACCGTAATATACGGTTAGCCGGTATTTGAAATTCCCTATACTGTCCAGTGTTGGTGTCTAGGGCATATTGTGTGATAGAAGTAAGTTCACCGTTTTTTACGTTCCATTTAACTATTGTCCAAGGAAGTCTTGGTGCAAGCTTCTTCCATACCATCTGCCCATCTACGCGATCGTATACAACTTCAAAAACAAAATGTCCATATAGCAAATATGTTAAGGCTTGTTCCAGTGTTCTTTGAAATATAGGCCATAGGTTTTCGCCTACAAAGTCAGCGATTTTTTGATCTATTCGCCTATCTGACGCTGGAACAAGATCCCATTCTGCAGCTAGTAGTGGGAGTGTAATAGCAGACCAAATTGCACTACAGGTTCCATCGGATCTAACCATTCTATCTACTGTATCTGCTGTAAATTCATTTAGGTAATCTTCACCAAGCACATCAGACACACTTTGTGGACGTTCAATGCGGCCTGATATTAACACTGAACCAGTTTGTCCAATTTCTGCCATCACAGCTCCTTGCAACGTTTTGCTATTTCTTTGTGAAGTTTTATGCTTTCATCCTTTTCACCATTTCTGATCTTAGACGTAAGATTAACAGCAGCTAGATTCCATTCAGATACCCAATCTTCTTTAGCCGTTGGAGATAGCGAATACGCTGAAGAAGGCGTACGTGTTATTTCACCAGCCATTATACCATCTTGTGTGTCGTAAAGGTCAATGCGGATAAACGGCAATAGGATATTACTGGCCAATATCTGCATTTGTGCTTCGGCATCTTCTATAACATCTGGATCAGGTGCCTTTATACTACGATCTATTGACTCACCCTTTGCTATCGGTGTTACCATCGGCTGCCAGTTAGGGTAAAACCACTGCATGTTGAGCGATAGCCTGTTATGCCACTTCCTACGCATAACGCTTATTGCTTTTGGTTTACCATCAAAGCAATAAAACTTTATGTCATCAGGTAACCCGCCCCTTCTACCTACTAGCAATTCTTCTACTAGCCACTTACCACCTAAGCCACTCCTAGCACTTTCACCGACAATCCATTCCCGCCAGTGATCAAGTTCCTTCGCCTTGCCGGTGGCCGCGTTCTCCCACAACCCGTTCTTATTACGACGCAGGCCAATAGAAGCATGTCCACCATAACCACGCCTTGGTTTTATAAAGCCAGATCCATTATCTTCCAGCGCTTTGAACGCTTCATCCAGTGGAACGGCTGTTCGGACGATAAGCTTAGCAATCTTCCCCCCTAGACCGCCTACAAGTTCCCGTAGCACCATCTTGTTACCGGTGTTGCTGTATAGCCATGCCACTTCGCTTGGAAGGTTTTCTTTAGTCCACCGTACCTGTTGAATACGTAGGACGTCAATGAATCGTGGCGTCTTGACTTGCCCAATAATTTCAATGCAATCCTGCGATACTTCTTTGTCAACCTGCTTTGCTACAACGCATTGTACACGGGCTTTGTCTGGTCCACGGCGCAGTTTTTCAATGAATACGTCCATTGCTTCTTCTATACCATCTACGATTAGCCTAACAGTTCCATCATTGGCATTCCACACAACGCCTTTTATTCCAAGTTCTTCACCGATTTGCTGCACCCATCTTCTATAACCTACGTTTTGCACTAAACCTTTTACTTTTATTTCGTAAGGCACTTACCCTCCTTTAGCCATTTAGCGCTTTCATTCCAATAATCGAAATACTTTTTTGTTGTTTCTTTGTTTATGTATTTAAACAGCAAAGGGCGTCTTGTGATTTCACTGAAATACATACCATCTTCTGTGTCGTATATATCAAGCCTGATAAATGGAACTTCTATGAGTGAACCAAATCTGTCGGCCACATCGATGAAATCTTTAAAATTCGCTGGAATTTCTGTCAGTTTGTTTTCCAAAAAGTCTTTGGCTTCTTTGGGGAGGTGTTTCTTCAATGTATTTATTACATTTCCATCCCTATCCACTTCGATATTATGACGTATTGGCTTCCCGTTTTTAACCCATTCCCTGCGTATGATTATAGCGTTTAAAGCACGTGGGGCAAAGATATGAATTTTTACTTCGTTTTTTATATCAAGTATTTTTTCTACCATCCAAAGCTTGCCGTCTTTTGATAGATATGAAGCCCAGCTGCTTATGCTTTTCTTCCCAAGTACAGGTGATATAAGCCCACCACCGCTACGCCTTAATTCAAAACATCCTACTGAATTACTACCATTAATTGGTTTTATGAATCCTTCCCCGGCATCAAATATTACCTGTAACGCTTCTTCTACTGAAACATGTGATATAAGAACATCTACGAACTTAAGATCTGGTAGAAGCTGTTTTGCAAAATTCCTTCGTACTGTTTTGTCGCTGGTTAGATATATCCGTGCAAGGTCAAAGGGAAGATTACTACGTATCCAGTCATTGGCACCGGTGTGTAGGAATTTCCAGAATTTATTTACCATGAAAGTTTTCCTGTTATTGTTCCTGAACCAACCTGCGTTTTACCGGAATGTGGTTTTAACCCAACCCAATAACCAACAAGTGCTGAATCGAAAAAATCTGGGCTATTTGGAGGATCGACAATTCGCAGTCGACCGCTACTTCCGTCATATTTATAGGTCATTGCCATCATGTCGTTTTTTAATTCACCGGCATCCTTTGGTAAGCCTATTTTACCCTGTATAAGATCTTCCCGCAACATCCAGGCCACTTCTGCTTTTAGGTTAGCGAACCTAGCTGGATCACTGGCCTTCGATCCACTTATCCACCCTTTGGCCGGTATTCCTAGTTCTTTTAAGCGGTCTAGGACGCCTGCACCCAAACCGCCTGTTTCTTCTATACCGATTATACTTGCACCACTTTCGCGCATCCACCCAACAAGTTTACCACATGTTTCCATTGTGTCTGTATTCTTCCAGGTTCTTATTTCTTCGATTGTTAGCCCGTCCCAAAGTGTAGCAACTGTATTATCGTTGCCATATCTTGCTATGTCAACACCAATTCTACGAATTCCGTCCAAGCCTTTTTCTGGTGCATTTGCTATTGCTTTGAATGGGAACACAGAATTCTGTGATTCGCTTGGGTATTTGCCAAGTACAGCCATTTGGTAAACAGATGAATCTTCGCCGAATTCTTCTTTTATTCTTTCAATCCAACCACGTGTCGCCATTCCTGGGTAGATTTCTTTGTTTTGTACAACGTTTGGTGTGTCCAAAGGTGATAGGTGGATTGTTTTGCGCCAAGAAAGCGGTTTTGTGTAGCCTTCATAAAACCAACCAGAAGGAACCGAAGGGTTTGTCATGGCCACTATATGGTTGTCTTCCGATGTTATACATTTCCCCAGCGAATCCCTTGTATCATCGCCCACACCGCTGGCTTCATCTACGATAAAGATCAGGTTCTTAGCGTGAAAACCCCTGAAGGCTTCAGGATCATTGGCTGCACCAGTCCATATCGTAGCGAACCAGTCTTCCTGGAATGTAACAGATTCTGCAAGTGGGGCCGGAAGTTCAAGTGGGGGTTCAACAGACAATAACACTTCACGGAACTTCTTGTAATGGGACTGGAATTCGGCCCAAGCCTGTCTTTTAGCCTGCGATAATTTTGTTGCCAGGAATATAACCTTTGATGGTTGTTTACAGATAAGAAATGCCAGCCCAATTAACCCCGATACAAAGGTTTTACCAGTGCCGTTTCCGCTTAAGACATAGGTTTCAGGGTTTTCAAAGGCGCTATAATAGACCTTTTCCTGGCCTTCCCACAGGTTTATCCCCATATGGGTTTTTGCAAAAGATAAAAAGCCTTTTGGGTTATCCCCGATGGCGTACATCAATTCTAGTCTTGGGTCAGACATTTAAGAATTTCTTCCCAACCAATGTCGCACTTAGTGTGTTCTGTGTATTGTCCGCTTGAAAGGCGTTCAATGTCAACGCTAAGCTTTAAAAGAAGTTGGACGTCTTTTGGCGTAAGTTCTGTCGCATCCATGTCGTCTAACCGCTTCCATATAATATCCTGTATAGCACGCGCTATTGCAATATGGCGCATTGCCATACTACGCCTTTCGCTGATTATTTCTGCGTCTTCAGTGGCGGCTAGATAGTTATCCCATTCCCTACACCGTTCATCCCAATCCCAATGTGCCTTATATTTTGTCAGCACAGAAGGTGAGCATGAAAGTAAACGCGCTGTAGTGGAAATATTGCGCTTACTTCCAAGATCACGGTACACACGAAATGCTTCATATTGCCTTAGTGATTCGCCTTCCATTCTATCCCAAGCCGCCATTATAACCTCCGTATTCCAAGATAGGGTGGTATGGTTCGCCCAGGATAGCGGAGGGTTCTACCCTGGCATACCACCCTTATCCGGAGTTTTTGTATTTTACCACATTTCAGCCAAAAAGTCAAGTGCGCCGCGTAGTAGAATCTACTAAAAAGCACCAAAATATAATTGATTGGTAAAAATCAATTATATTCAATGGCCATACCAGTATTTAGTACTTTGGTATTAATACTAGTATTTAATACTATGTATTATTAAAGGGGGGAGTTCCCCCCTTTACCCCCCCTAGGAGGGTACACCCCCTTTAGTGGGGGTGTACCCTCCTTAGGGGTACTTGGTATTAATACTAGTATGTAATACTAGGAAGGTGGCTGGTATTAAAAAAAACCAGCCACCTTCAATCCTGGCCTAATAATTCTTTTAAACTGACTTCCCGGTAAAACAGCCTAGGGCGTTTTGTTTCCCTTCCAGGGGGGGTAGACGTAGGGAATGACTGTGTCCACCCTTCGAAGCCATTTACGGGGCTATTAGACGCCTTGTAGACGATTCCAGGGGGAAGACTATCCAACTTAAAAACCACAAAGTCAGACGAACCATCACGGTTACTTTTCCATTCCGAAGGCTGGCAGGAACTTTCCCGCATCTTCGCCAGGTCTATTATAGTCCACTTGGCTATTCTGCTTTCCGTTGGATCTGCAAAAGCGTATAGCATGTAATCGCCAAGACCTGACAACATCTTATCGAATTCTGACCTATTACCAGATGGAACATTTAAACGGAATGTTATTTCATTTTCATACTTCCTGTACTTATCACGTCTTATCCTGACAGATATCTTACGGTCTCCTACGATATAATCAGTGTTTTCATTAATATCTTCGTATTTACTTGCTTTAACCGGTTCG
>Ga0116146_1001644_pt1 | contig 22039 bp, 17 predicted proteins | sample AD_JPNHG2_MetaG_FD_89748 | JGI IMG/M metagenome (GOLD analysis project Ga0116146, IMG submission 89748) | Active sludge microbial communities of municipal wastewater-treating anaerobic digesters from Japan - AD_JPNHG2_MetaG | ecosystem: Engineered > Bioreactor > Anaerobic > Digestate | place... | reverse complement strand
GTCCATAGTTTTCTCCCGTGATATCATGGATTACCTCTGAACAATAAAATTGTTCAGATTTACATTTTTGTTCTGTACTTTTCAATGCCGATTTTCTCTGTATTAATTCATGCCTAGGGACAGTAGAACGTTAATAGGTATGGCGGCATTATTTAACAGGGGTTATTGTATTAATTAAGGTCTGCCCTGCCCTGCGTGTCTTTTTTAGTAAAAAAGTGGAAGTGTCTTGTGAAAGACACTTTTTCATAGTAGCAGGACCGGGTGCCTTGTTTTCTTTTTAATCTCTAAATTATTTTTTCAATTAATAATAGGGTATTTTCATTTTCTAGTTTTGTTACATTCAGGATCATATTGAGATACGCACCTTTCAACACATGGGAAGTAAGTTTGCATTTGTGGACTTCCACAACGATAACTGCAATTCAAGCGTATTTTTCGACAAGTTTCTTCGATTTTTTTTTGGCGTGCTTCTTCTATTTTTTTGTTTTCGATATAACTTTCGTAATTTGATGATTGTCCATTTTGCCAAAAGCCATCATAAATTGTTTTCCCGTCATAACTATATATTACTCCATGTCCATTCTTATAACCATCTTTCCATTGACCAACAAATTTCTGATAATGTTTATATGGCTTACCATTAACTTTCACATCCATACGAGCATTTGCATATGAACCCGTTTCTTCTGTCCCCATTCCATTCTTTTTGTCTTCTTTCCATTCACCTTCATATTTAGTCCCATCACCATATGTCATTTTTCCGTAACCATTCATTTTCCCATTATTAAATTCTCCATCATATTTATCACCATTATCCCACTTCATAATTCCTTTGCCGTTTTGGCAGTTACCAGATTTACATACACCAGCTTGGCCTTCATTATCGATTTGGATGTAAGATGCACAAGAGAAAAATATACAAATTAGTAAAATGCTGAAAGTTTGAATAAATTTCATTTGATATCCCCCTTTTATATTTATTTATTATATTTTCAAAATACTAAATGGAATTAATGTCAATTAAAATATAAAATAATATAAATTATCATTGACTATTTTCTTCAAAAATAAAAAATACATTTATTATAAAAATACTTCATTCTTTTCTATCAAAAAATGTTTGAGTCATAGTTTATTTTCGGGGGGATTTATGAAAAAATATTTTTGTTTCATCCTTGCTATATTATCCATTCTTAGTGTATTTTCTATTATTGTTACAGCAAAAGAAAAAAAAGATATTTGTGCCATAGGTGATTGCATAAATGATAAAGGTACTATGAACTATGCTGATGGCAGGGTTTATGAAGGACAGTGGAAAAATGGCAAATTTCACGGCCAAGGAACATTGACACGTCCTGATGGTCGAAGGTATGAAGGCCAGTGGAAGGAGGGGTATGAAAATGGCCAAGGTAAATGGACATCCAATGACGGTAATATATATGTTGGCCAGTGGAAAGATGGCAAGAAGAATGGTTTTGGTACAATAACACTGCCTGATGGCCGTAAATATTCAGGCCAATGGAAAGATGGCTATTGGAATGGCCAGGGGGCATTATATAACTCAAATGGCAAAATAGATAAAAAAGGAAATTGGGTAAATGGTTATTATGTTATTAACAATGTAAAATATGATTCTCCTTTTATATATTCTGAAAATGGTTCATGCATGTCGGGTGATTGTATGAATGGCAAGGGTATTATGACCTGGCCAAATGGATCAAAATATGAAGGCAAATGGGAAAATGGCAGAAGAAAAGGAAGTGGTACATTTACTTTTCAAGATGGTTCAAAATATGAAGGTAAATGGGAAAATGATAAGGAGAATGGCAATGGTACAAAGACATTGCCGGATGGTAGTGAATATGATGGCGAATGGCTTGATGGTAAACAAAATGGCAAAGGTACTATGAAATGGGCCACTGGTGATAAATACGAAGGCCAATGGAAAGACGGAAAAGAGCATGGCAAAGGTACAATGAAATGGGCCAGTGGCGATAAATATGAAGGCCAATGGAAAGATGGACTTGAGAATGGTTATGGAAAAAAGAAATGGTATAATGGCGATAAATACGAAGGTCAATGGAAAGATGGCAAACGGCATGGCCGTGGGAAAATGTTATATTCAACCATGAATGAATATACAGGTCAGTGGGAAAATGGTCATGAAAACGGCGAAGGAACAATGATATATTCAAATGGGGACACCTATAAAGGTCAATGGAAAGATGGCAAACGGCATGGTATGGGAGTTATGACAACATATTATTATAGGCAAGAACAAAGAATAGACTCTAATGGGAATAGGTATATGGTAAATATATTACCAAGAGCTAGTCGTGATCAAAGAGGTATCTGGGAAAATGATATTTGTATCGGTAATAATAGTGATAAGTCAACAGCAAATGAGAATGATAATCGGAATGCTAATATAAAAAAAACCCACGAAGAATCAATTACTGTTTTTCCTATCTCGCGTCCTTTTGTCAGTCCAGCTCCAACACATACTGGAGAATATGTAAAATTACTTGAAATTGCGAATTGTGAAACTGATAATACGGCATCATCAGACCTTGTACATTGTTTAAAATATGATGATTCATTTAAAAATGGTGGCAAAACTTGGATATGTCATTGGAATTCAGGAATATCTGATGGCATTACCTATAATGGTACTATTAGTGAGGTTGTTGTAACTTACGTGCCATCTAATGAAGAAAAAGAATTAAAATATTATTTTGCAACCCATGGGCATTTGCGTGTAATATTTTTTGCACGTAATTATCCACAGTCAACTTCTTCAGCTCCCTTGAGTGGAAGGATTTGGTTCTTTATTTCATCAAAAAAAATTAATGGTATTAAATAATTTAAAATATTTTGCCGATCCCCAGTGACATTCTATACAGGTATATTTAGATGTGTCAATATCAAGAAGAAGATTTAAATTTTTTTGCAAAATGTTTGGTTAATGGAGATATAACAAAATACTGTCAACGAAGATATTTCTGTATTGAAAAAACTAAAGATAAAATATTATGCCCACTAAAAGTATATAAAAATAATACAAGATGTGATCCAACGATAAGAAAACAAGCTGTTAGTTATATTCTTAAAAATTGTAATAGTGCTATAAAATTATCGGTTCATTTAAAAGCTTTGGAATATTAATATAATTTTAATATCTTTTTCCAGCGCTTTTTGTTATGGAAAGGGTCTGATATTGAAATGGGGCTGGTCAGTACAGATTAAAGTCATTCAGTCTCATTGTCCCATGCTGAAAGACCCCCCTTCTCTGAATTTTTAAAGCCTCCCACCCCTTTAAAGGTTAAAAATGCCCGCTAGCTTTATTCCCGTTATTAGTCAATATTAATCCAGATATCGATTAATCGCATACCGACGGCTTCGCACGCTTTTTCCACCCCCTCCCCCTTGCCGCGCCCCCCTGGACCCCCCGGGCTTACCCCCTCCCCCGTAAATCGGTATAGCGTTCTAACCGGGGGGCGCTCAAAAGGGGGAGGGGGTTTGCTCGGCTCGTTGCCAAAACGCTGGCAACGGCCTCGCAAAAAAGCACGCGAAGCCACCTGCATGTAATCTAATCCGGCGGGCATTTTTTTTCATCCCCCCTGAACAGCCACCGTGGCATGGGTTTGCCTTTGGCACTGCACCTGCGTACGCACGTTCGCGCCAATCCCGCTATCGCGGGACCGGCAAACCCCTGGCTGGTTTTTCCCGTGCCTTTATCCGCTCTCGGGCATTCCCGCCGCACGCCCCCACCCACCCGCAGCATAGGTAAATTTCAAACGGCAGGGAAGGGTGGGGTGCCCACTCGTCGTTTGTAAGCCATCGTAGTCGTCGTCGCGCCGGCCGCCACCCCGCCTCCGGGGCCAGGCCCCCTCCGGCGGGGAGGCTTTCGGGCAAGCGGCTCGGCATCCGTGCCTCGCCGTGCTCGGGCATCGTGCCCTCGCACCCTCACCGGCGGTCAGTGCGTTATCATCCAACCCTGCCGTTTGAAATTTTCTTTTTAACCCCCGGGCGTGCAAAACTGCTGTTGACTGTTTTACACGGGCACCCCTCCGCCAACCCCCCTCATTTTTGAGGGGGTTGTCTTCGGGGTGTGTTGTTATTTTGTTTGTTGTATATCTTCGTTTTCGAGTTTAACAGGGCAGGGTGCCGGGATTGCGTCGGTTATTATATAGATCAGATACTTGCAGGTTTTCATAAAATTATTGATTTTACTCTTCACCATTTCGCGTATACGGGGTTTAAATTAAGCGGGGCAGGGTAGGGTAGCCGGAAATTTATTCCTCAGCAGGGTCTATCTTGTGTTTTAAGCAGTAAAGGCCTGCCTTCTTCAAAAACTCTCCGATCTTAATGCCATGATCTATGCAATAATGGGAAATCCTTCGATGTTCCTCGGGCGTGAGTTGCACGGTCGGCCGCCGTACGTCGCTGTACTGGTTTTTCTTTTCAGCCATGCCTATTAATGGATCCGGCCCGGGTCCCGGGTCAATAAAAAAAACGTGTAAACGTTAAAAAATGCACTTGACGTTTACACGTCTAAACGTCACTATACAGAAATTAAGTAAAAAGAATGGAGGTTGAAACATGAGTGTAATTCTAAAAACAAGAGAAGAAATTCAGGCCATGGCCGGCGGGCTCCTGCATCACATGAATCTTTACCATGACGTTCTGGTTGAATCGAAAACGTATCAAAAAATTAAAAGCAGAGCAGGGGAAGGGTGCGGAGAAAACTTTGAGGAACTCTTTATCTGCTGGCTCATGTTCCGCATGTGGGTTGCCAACAAAGTGGCATATTCGGTTCAATACGGTGACAGCGTTGATATCGGTGAAGGATTGCCGGAATTGACGCCCTGCCTTGTTGATCTCAGCGAGCTCTCAGCAGATTTGCGAAACCTTAATTACAACATCTATACCAACGGTGGTCAGTACTGGCTTGACCATGAATGGCATGATCTTTTCATCAAGATATCTGACCGCATCAAGGAAGAATCGGAAATAGTATGCGCGGGGGTAGGGCGATGAACAATAAAGAAACATTATTTGAAAACACCGATTTAATCTATTCATATATCCGCGCCCAGGCGATCGCTGACGGTGTGCTTGTTGACGTTACGGAGACGGCGAGAAAGGCGGGGATCCTCTTCCCCGTTGCCGTTACCGCCGGTCTTTATAATCAGTATATCGTTCCTGATAAACCATCTAAACTACATTGCCAGAGTACCGAAGGCCGGCTGTGGGACACCCTCTGGTTGTTCCGTTACGCGGCCGCAGGGTTCTCTGGCGATCTACTGTTCTATGAAGTTCTGTATGTAATGGAAGGAAGAGAAATGAACAAAGTTAAACTTAAAGCTCTATGCGGTCCAGGTGACAACGGTGAACCCGTTATCACCATAATGCTACCGGAGGAAGATTAACCAGGCGGCCCGGTGTGTGCCGGGCTCTACAAAAGGATAGATTACCCCATGAGACATAAAATATATTATCGGCAGTTATGACAATAATGACTATATTAATTTGATTAATTTCTTGATAAATCTAATGAGACATAAATCGGTTGACATTAATTATACAATTATATAAATAAGGAATTAATTAAATCTCCAAATCGGGGTACAGTACTATGGGAATGTCCATTAGTGTAAAAGACAGCAAGGCTGAAAAGATAGTTGAAGCCGCAAAAATTAAGGCGGTGAAGAACAAGGTTTCTGTTTCCGAGGTGGTGATCAAGTTGCTGGACAAGTGGTCCCGCGACGAGATTGAGATCCCCAACAGAAAAAACAATCGGTCCAATTAGGAGCGAACACATGAAGTCACAAAATGTTGCGTACATGCAGACGGAGAAGAAGAAATCTCCCAAGCCCTCAGCGGAGGAAAAGACAATGAAGATCATCTGCTTTGCGTCAAAAAAGGGCGGTGTCTCAAAAACGACATCTGCATTGATTACCGGGCTCATACTGGCCGAGAAGAAAAAGGTTCTCATGGTAGACCTTGACAGCCAGAACGCCCTGACTTCCTTTTTCTTCGATGATATTGCGACCATCCAGGGCAAAACCATCCTTGAGGCCATCAAGGGAGAAAAGCTTTTCAACCAGGTCATTTTCGAGATCACCCCTTACCTTCATGTGATTCCCTCGGTCTTGCAGTTTGAGGAAATCGACGAATGGGGCCGCACTGGAAAGGAGCTTATCCTCCGCAAGGAGCTCAAGAAGCTCGAAGGTCAGTACGATTATGTGATACTCGACACGCCGCCGAATCTCCGCTCCGAAACGGTCTTGGGCCTCGTGGCCGCTGACGTTATCGTGATCCCCGCGCGGCTTGAGAAGATGGATACTCGTGCCATTGATTTTACCATCGACAAAATAAACGGGCAGATACGGGAGGACTTCAACCCCACCCTGCAGAAAATATATATATTGCCGACGCAGTTCAACTATCAGAACCGCACGGTTAATGAGCTTGCGCTCGATACCCTGAAAAAGGATTACAAGGATTTGTTATTAAAAATATCAATTCCTTATACCAGCAAGGTCAGCCAGTTCAACTACCTGGGCTTTCAGGACAGCAATAATCTGAAAAATTTCCCTGAATATATGGAATTGGTCGAGGTTATAAAATGAATAAAAAGGAATTATTGAAGCAGAAGGCCAAAGGAAAGCTGGCCATCGACGTCAAACCTGCGGCCGCTCTGGCGCTTGTCCCAAAGCAGAAAGAAGGCGATCTCAAGCATATCACTCTCGAAATAAAATCAGATCTTGATGAATTGAGGGACATAGCCGAATGGTGGAAAGCAAAAAAAGACCGAGTTAATGAACTCAAGCAGAACATTATAGAAAAGCTCATGTATGTCCGTAAGAATAAGAAAAAGCTCCTGGGGGGCCGCACCTTTGAAGATTATCTTACCACAGACGTGGGAATATCCAAGGGCTATTTTTATGAGCAGCTGCAGGCGTATAATGTCTGTATGGAATACAATAAGCCCGGTCTATTTAATGAAATAGATCCCAAAGTTCTTGTCAACATAGCAAGGGAAAAGGACCCGGATAAGCAGAAGAAGCTGATCGAGAAGGCCCCTACCCTGTCCAGGGATGATTTTAAAAAAGTCAGACCGTCTGACTTTTCTGGAAAAGAGGGTGCGGACGCTTTTACAGCGATGATCAGCCAGGATGAACTTACCATCAAGGTGGCGGATAAAAGGATCCTCAAACAGATAGAGAGCCTGTTAAAGGCCAACGGAATTAAGGTTGAATATGTTTAAAACGACAGGCAGCCTATCTTAATGATGACACTGCGTCAATTATCAAAAAAGCCCTCCTCCATCCCCTCGATTACCGCCTGGTATCTCGCCGATATCGGCGAGTCCAAGGGAATGCAGAATCTTTTTATCAAGCAGTCACCCCATGTCTTGAAGGCCCTGCGCGAGCACGCCCTTATTGAAAGCGCCGTATCCTCGAACCGCATAGAGGGTGTTGAAATCGAAAAATCAAGGATCGGTACTGTTATCTTCGGTAAGCCCCACCTGCGGGATCGCAATGAGGAAGAGGTCCGGGGTTATAGAGAGGCATTGAATCTCATTCATGAAAACGGCAATGATATCAAATTATCTGAAAAAACAATACGAGATTTTCATAGAATGATCTCCGGCGAGATATGGGACGCAGGTAAGTACAAGGATAAGGAAAGCAATATTATCCAGAAATACAATGATGGCCGCGAACGTATCCGATTTAAGACCATATCTCCCAAAGATACGCCGCAATATATGAAAGAGCTTGTCAAACTTGGTAACGAATCAATTAAGGAAGAATGGGTGCACCCCCTTATATCGGCTATTGCCTTTAACCTTGATTTTCTCTGCATTCATCCCTTCCGTGACGGCAACGGCAGGGTGTCCCGGCTCCTTCTCCTGCTGCAGAGTTATTACCTTGATATTATCGTCGGTCGGTATGTGAGCTTCGAGCGCCTCATTGAGGACAATAAGGAGAGGTATTACGAAACACTTGAAGAAAGCTCCAAGAACTGGCACAGCGGCAAACACGATCCATGGCCATATATCAATTTCATTCTCTATATCGTCAAGTCAGCCTATAAAGAGTTTCAGGATCGCTTTGAGAAAACCGCTACCACTAAGGGAGCTAAAACAGGTATTATCGTTGAGAGTATCCATTCTCGTAAAGGCCCATTTACAATTTCAGATATAGAACGACAGTGCCCCGGAGTCAGCCGGGATATGATTAAAAAGGTATTTACCGATTTAAAAAAGAAGGGAGACATCAAGCCCCTCGGCCGCGGTCCTGGGGCACAATGGGTAAAAAAGGGGTAATATCCTAAAAAGGGGTAAAAGAAAGGGTAATGTGAAAAAGTCAGACCGTCTGACTTTTTATAGTTATATGAAAAATAATAATTCTAACATTTTAAACTGGCAAGATTATAAAGAGTGGGTTGTATTATTCAGTGAATTTATTCTTACCAAATTTCCAAATATCTCCAAAGAAATAAAAGAAAATAAAAATCAAATTCAGTATGTTGATTATTCTGGCCCTCTTGAAAAATATATCAATAGTCATTTCAATGATCCTATTTTTTTAGATGAATTCGTCTGTAATCTAAAAAGTCATTATAAGTATATTTTAGCATATCATGGTTGTCGGCCGACTAATATTAGTAGCTATTATCAAAGTGGTTTGCTTATGCTTGATAAAAAAAAGTATAATGAACTGTTCATGCGGATATTCAATAAAAATGATTTTAAAGAAATATCACAAGAACATTTAGAAGAAGCTATACAAGAAATGAATAATTCGCAAAGGGAGGATCAGTTATATCTAACTATTGATGATCGTGGTTTGTTGGAAGATGCAGGTCATTATATGATTTATGGAAGCGAATATATTATGAGTCTTACGGCTTCTTTATCTGGAATATTGAATTATGATTATATTCCTTATTTAAGGAATATTGGCAACCCTACAATTTTTAAAATAAAAATTCCTTTATCAATAATACAGACTAGTGATTTACAGGAACTGCTTCCTTGTTTCTTTCGTCAGTGGGTTTATAATAAATCTAGGGGTATAGTTACTACCCATCCATTAGATTTTTCATTTTTATTAAAAGAAAATATATTACCAGAAAATATTATTGAACATTATCATCCTAAGGAAATACGCGACTATCATCAAAGAGGTCAAATATATATCGTAGATAAAAAAAGTTATAAGCATGATAAATCTAGTGCATATTGAAAAGCATCCTCCATCTATAATCACCTCTCCACATCCACACACGCATACTCAATCTCAGCATACGCCTTCTCAATATTAATCTCAATTTCCTGAATCTTGACCTTCAAATCATCAATCTTTTCGTCCATGGTTGCGATCTCCATAGGGTTATCCATCGATTTCTTGATCTGAGTAAACTTCCAGAGCCTATCTTTTAACAGGTACTTCCGGTCAATATACTTCCGTATAATAAATTCATTTGTCTCAATTTGCCTCGTTGCCTTCAATTTCAATGCGTCTCGTTTATTAAAACTATCATTGATGTCCCAAAATTGGTTGATATTAAAAGAGATGCCAATCTGTGTATCCTTGGCCTGCAGCTCCTCAAATACCCCTCGGCGCCCCAAAGTGACTGAGGGCATAAGCTTGAGAAGGTCTCCTGCCCTGAATCGCCAAGCTTTATTAATTCGGGTTTTAGCCAGGTAAATCATTTCATCAAGTTTGCTTAACTCATTAGTCTTTTCATCTGTGACGTCCCCTCCCCTGGCGGGATCCGCGAGTAACATTGAAACCATGAAAACAATAAAAAATCTTTTAACCATAACTCCCCCATAAATAAATTTTGTCCCTCTGCACGTGCAGAAGTCATTTATAATGTGAGGGAGGTTTCAAGGACTGGTTTGTGTTCAGAGAAGGATAATAAATGAAAGGAGGTTTATCTTTTTGTTTATTATCCTCTCTGAACGACTTTTTGTCAAATCAATTTGTAAATCGAGGTTTAAAATGAAACCTGTTGTTATAGCAGCCCTGTCGAAGGACCTGCAGGTCTATGTGAGGACGGTCCAGAAGCTCGACCAGGCGAGCCTGTTGGAAATAAATAAGAAGCTCCTGAAAATGCAGCTGGAAGTGTTCGAGATTTTGGGAAAAATCTCGTAAATTTTTTTGTCTTTTTTTCGCCGTAACGTCCGGCATCTTGCCGCTCAAAATGGCCCTTTTGTCCGAAAACGGCCCTGATTGGTTGGTAGTACTGTTGTATTTAATATAAAAATATGGAGATTTTCATTCAAAAAAATGCCTCGTTCCTATAAGAAATTACCGCTATTTTTATCTTCCAAAGAAGTTGATATATTCCTTAAAAACATCAAGCGCGATCGGCATCTCCTCGGCTTCTACCTCATGTCCCACGCTGGCCTGCGTGTATCTGAGATGTGTAATCTCAAAGTTGGAGATGTCAACCTGGCCCGGGGCTTCATGAGGATCACAGGCAAGGGGAGCAAGGAGCGGATCGTGCCCTTGTCTTCCAGGCTTCAGAATATCATTGAACAGTATCTTACAAAGCATGGCCACAATCTCACTCCACAGTCATATCTTGTCGGACTGAACCGCCGCACCTGGCATGACATGGTGAAGAAATACGCGGTAAAAAACCTCGGCCGCAGGGATATCCACTGCCATACACTCCGCCACTCCTTCGCTACGATCCTGTACGATGAAGGGGTCCAGATCGAGCGCATATCCCAGCTCCTCGGCCATGCGAAGCTTGATACTACTATGATATACGCCCATATATCCCTTGAGCAGAAACGGGATGCCGTCATGGTCCTCGACAGCTCCCGGTTCCGGTTTCTCCGCCGGATTGTGTCCGTCCGCCAACGTCATACAGATATGTCAGTTAAGAACCCATCCCAGCTCGTTGGAAGGGAAAAGGAGCTGCGGGATATCAATGATTATCTCAAAAAGAATGTTTCTGTTATCCTCCATGGCCCCAGGGGTTGTGGGAAGTCTGCAATTCTTCGGTATATCGATACAGGCGATACGCCGTCTGTCCGTATTGATGAGTTTAAAAAGAAACAGACCCTTATTAAAATAATCTTATCATCACAGAATATCGAAGACCCGGATGTTTATAAAGAAGCTGAAAAGTCATTGAAAAAGCTTTCCATTGATGAGCTTCTCGAAGAGATAAAAGACATCAAGCGCATTGTGGTTTTTGATGATATTTCCGAGCTGTCCAGGTCTGACCGCAAGATTGTATCCAGGCTTTCGGAAAAGGCCGTTGTCGTTGCCGCGACTTCCCGCAGTTCGGATAAAAAACTCTTTAAAACATATCTGGAAATCAAGTCTCTCAAACGTCACCATACCCGGATTATTCTTTCCGAGATGATACATATGAATGACCAGGCAAAAAAGGATCGTATCGTTGATGATATACTCCACACTGCCGGCGACAATATCAAGGAAGCCGAGTATATCGCCAACCAGCTCCAGTTCGGCAAGTCTACGGAGGAGATCACCACACAGGAGAGGGAGCAGAACCAGGTATCCATAGCGCCATTTTTATTGATAACATTGCTTTTCTTTATCGCCTATGTTCTCAAATCCTATGCCACATCATTGGTCGCGTTCTCGTATGCTATCCTCGTGGTATTTCGCCTTATATTCTACAAGTATATCTTTGCTCCTACAGCCTCAACAAGGAAGAAAGCATGACAGCCGCCACGCATTATGTCTTTTCATACTTCGTATGTGCCGCTGCCGGGATCCCCGCGCCCACCGCCGCGGCCGCCTCGGTGCTCTCCATCTTGCCGGATATTGACCATCCCCAGAGCCTCATTGGCAGGGTTTTCCCGTTTATATCGAAGTACATTTTAAAAAAATATGGGCACAGGACGGTTACACACTCTCTTTTTTCAATACTCACTGTTATGGTCATTGCCTCCCCTGCCCTTTTTATTTCCGGTTCAGTCTATGCCGCCCTCACCCTTGCTTTTTCCAGTCATATCTTCATTGATCTTTTCAACCGTTCCGGTGTCAAACTCTTGGCACCCTTCTCCCAGAAGGAATATATATCTTTCAGGACCCCGGAACTGCGGATTATAGTATCTTCCTGGCAGGAGTATGTTGCCCTGTTCGTTATTGTTTTTCTGGCCTTCACCGTCACCGGCGAAGCTTTTTCCCTCAACAAGACTGTCCGCTCGGTCAGTAAAATCTTTTACCGCCATTATGACGGCGCCCTTACTGATTATCAGAATAACAGCGACTATCTGTGCACCGCAAAAGTAGAATACTTCGATCATGTTACCACCAGTATGCTCACAAAGCATTTCATTGTCCTTAACATGTATCCAGAGAAGATGTACGGAATTAAAATCAAAGCTCCGGAAAAGGGGCAGGGTGTTTCAATATCAAATATCGAATCATCTCAAAGGGTAATACTGAAAAAGGATGACATTAATGAAATAGATATAACTCATACATCCAGGCGCATGAAAAAGAAAGTCCTCAATGGTTCAAATCTCTCAGATCTGGCGGATATCCCTGCTGGTTCTTTCGTATCAGGGACCATTAAAATTAAAAACTATAATCCTGAGCTTAAAAATACAGACTATATCAGACTGGATCATACACCTTCATCATCACTCATAACCCTCACCTGTGCAATGCCCCAGGAGATGGGAGATATTATCAGGATCGAAAAGGATCGGTGCAGGGAGATACAGTCGCTTCGAGCCAAGACATCAGCGTACCAGATTGAGCGTCTCCATGCAGAGGAAGTAAATCTCAAACGACGACTTATAGCTTTACAGAAAAAAGGATTTTATGAGAACTATTTGGTGATTAATCGGCTTAATAATGAGTTGAAGAAAATCGAGTCTAGGATTGACACTCTCAAGATGCGCGAGGCTTCTGGGGGAGATGTGGATGCCATTATGAAGATTGAGAAGATGGAAAAGGAGTTCAATGTACAATATAAATTATATGTTAATATTATAGATTAATCTTGCTTATAATAAATTCTTCTTGCAAACTCCAGATTGCGATTTAAATTTTACCTGTCTTATTTCTGTTAATAAAAAAATAGTCAAATTTATTCACTTTTCTATCTCTAAATATTGTAACAATATAAATATATTTGAGATTATATTATTGTGTAAAGTTAAAAACTAATGTTGAGGAAAATTTAATGTTAAATAATTATTTGAATAGATCAACAATTATTAAAAAATAAGCCATTAGGTTCACCGAATGCAATTAAAACCCGGAGACATCATACACAGCGCAATTTTTCCAGAACAAGTTGAATTGATTCAATTAATAAACTCAGGTGCCATTACAAAACTTATCTGTAAAGGATCTACGGGAAAGTTCTACGAACGGCACCTTGACGAAGCACAAATGAATAGTATTACTATTCAGGAGAAAAACGTATTTAACGGAGACCCCAAACAATTCAGAATCGCGGTCGAATCCTACCGGCTTGGACTTGCTTACGAATACGATCCATATTTTTCTCTTTCCATATCTCGTGTTGATCCCCTTCCCCATCAGCTGGAAGCTGTTTACGATTATTTTCTTAAAACTCCCAGGATAAGGTTTCTTCTGGCGGATGATCCAGGTGCCGGTAAAACCATTATGGCTGGCCTATTGATTAAAGAACTTAAAATAAGAGGGTTGATTAAACGAATTCTTATTATAACGCCTGCGAATCTGACATTCCAATGGCAGCGTGAATTGAAGGATAAATTTCGCGAGAACTTTGAAATCATTCGTGGTGACGTATTACGAACAAATTATGGATTGAATCCATGGCAGGATAAGAATCAGGTTATAGCCTCAGTAACGTGGGCGTCCCAGGTGGATGATGCAAATCAAAGCCTACTTCGTGCAACATGGGACTTAGTTATCGTAGATGAAGCGCATAAAATGAGTGCAAGCGATGATGAGCATAAAACTTTTGCGTATAAATTAGGAGAGGAACTTGCCTTAAGAACGGATCATCTCCTATTAATGACTGCAACTCCTCATAAGGGAGATCCGGAACATTTTCGTCTTTTCCTTCAATTGCTGGATTGCGATATATACGCCGATATTCAGAGCCTTGAAGTGGCAATTCGTGAGAGGGAGGCCCCTTTCTATCTTCGTAGAGTCAAAGAAGCCATGGTTACGTTTCCTGATCCTGAAACCGGGAAGGCGAAGTCACTCTTTACGAAAAGAAATGTCAGATCACTTGATTTTCAGATTAAAGACGAAGAGTGGGATTTATATAATGCACTAACATCTTATGTCGAGGAGAACTCAATAAGGGCTGCCCAGCAAAATACCGCCGCGTCCCGGGCCGTGGGCTTTACCATGGCGATGCTTCAAAGGCGGTTTGCGTCAAGTCTGTACGCTCTGCGAAGAAGTCTTGAAAGAATGAAAGCGCGCCGAGAGGAGATATTGCGCGATCCCGAAGGATATCGTAAAAAACAAATAGAAAAGAGACTCCCCGATAACTTTGATGATTTGCCGGATAGTGAGCGTGAGGACCTCTTGAATGATCTTGAAGAGACCGTTATTAGTTATGATCCTTCTGTACTCCGCATGGATATCGAGGATCTTAAACGATTGATTGATCAGGCTATCATCCTTGAAAAAAAGGAGATTGAGGCTAAAATAACCAAACTGCGCGATACTCTGCAGGAAAATGGTCTTTTTCAGGACAAAAAGATAAAGCTTCTTATCTTCACCGAGCACAAGGATACGCTTGAGTACCTGGCTGGTGACGGCCAGAATGAAAGGCCACTTGGTAAGCTTATCCAATGGGGTTTCGAAGTCGCCGTGATTGCGGGTGGGATGAAAATTGGCGATAGAAACACACCCGGTACTCGTATTTTTTCTGAATTGGACTTCAGGGAAAACAAACAGATACTGGTTGCGACCGAAGCTGCCGGCGAGGGTATTAACCTCCAATTCTGCTGGCTCATGATCAACTACGACATTCCTTGGAACCCGGTCCGTCTCGAACAGCGCATGGGACGTATACACAGGTACGGTCAAGAAAAGGACTGTCTCGTTTTAAATTTCGTGGCCACGAATACTCGTGAAGGCCGTGTTATGGAAAAACTTTTTGAAAGAATACGCAGTATAGAGGATGATCTTGATCCTGAACGCACAGGTAAAATTTTCAACGTCCTTGGCGATGTGTTTCCTTCTAATCTTATTGAAAAAATGATCCGTGATATGTATGCTCGTAACCTGACCGAGGACGTAATAAAGGACCGGATAGTCGAACAGGTTGATACAGAAAAATTCAAACATATCACTAGCTCAGCCCTTGAGGGTCTTGCGAAAAAGGAACTTAATCTATCGGCCATCGTCGGTAAAACGGTAGAAGCGAGGGAAAGAAGACTCGTTCCGGAGGTTATAGAAGACTACTTTAGGGAAGCTGCTCCTCTTCATGGGTTAAATCCAAAGGAAACGAAAAAGGATTCGCATATATATAATATTGGCAAAGTTCCCCGCAATCTTTGGCCAAAAGGCGAAAAGAATGAACCCATATTCGGCACCCTTGGAAAGGAATATGGGAAAATCGTGTTCTCTAAGGATTTCCTATTGCAGGATGCTTTGCTGGAATGGGTCACACCGGGCCATCCTTTGTTTGAGGTTATCCGTGAAGAAAGCCTTGAAAGATGCCGTGAGTCCCTCTCAAAGGGTGCTTTCTTTTATGATCTTTATCGTGAGGTATCCGCTCGTTTTGATTTGTTTCTTGTTGCACTCACCGATGGTATGGGCCGCACCCTCCATCAGCGTCTTTTTGTAACTGAAACCACAACCGACTCTTTAATTAAATTGAAACAGCCGACTGTCTTTTTAGACATTGTTCCTGCGGTCGATTATGATACTCGTGCTGAAGAACTGGCTAGTCTCAATGATATGATGCCCTCCTTATCCGTTCTTGAATCATTTCTTTTCAATAACGGACTTCTGGAATATAAGGCCGAAGTAGAAATGGAACGGCGCCGTGAAGTTGAAGTGGTTGTTCGTCATATCGAGATGAGCTTGATTGAACTTATCCACAGGCAGAATTCTCGTCTTATTGATCTTCTTGAACAACGTGATCGGGGTGACAATTCCCCACAACTATTGGGCCATATCAGCCAAACGGAAACGCGAATTCTTGATCTTGAAAACCGTCGCGAAACTCGGAAAAAGGAGCTCGACCGCGAACGAGAAATAGCCATTTCTTCAATTACGCATCTTGGAGCCTCCTGGGTTCTTCCCCACCCTGAAAGAAACGTCCCTGAAATAAGGGGAATGGTCAGCAACGATAAAATTGAGATGATTGCCATCCAAAGGGCAATTGAATATGAAGAGTCTAGGGGTTACAGGGTTAAGAGCGTAGAATCTGAAAATCGGGGATTCGATCTCATTTCCCGTAAGCCCCATCCCGAGGATCCCGATACTGCAATCGATGTTCGGTTTATTGAAGTCAAGGGTCGGTATGACACAGCCGAGGTTGCACTTACATCGAATGAATATAAAACTGCCCAGCGTCTTCAGCAGGATTATTATTTATATGTCGTTTACAACTGCTCTACCGTTCCAGAACTTCATATTGTTCGTGACCCTGCGCGTATGGGCTGGAAACCAATTGTTAAGATCGAGCATTACCTGGTCAAGGCAGATGAAGTGCTGAAAAGTAGCACAAAGGATATTTCGTTATGAGTTCATATCCCAAGCGCCTCATCGAGGTTGATCTCCCAATAAAAAAAATCTCAGATCATTCTCGCAGAGAAAAATCAATCCGTCAAGGACACATCGCCACCCTTCACATCTGGTGGGCTCGTCGGCCACTTGCTGCTTGTAGGGCAGTTCTTTGTGCTTCACTTTGGCCTGATCCAGCCGATGAAAACTGCCCGGAATCGTTTCGTAAAAGTTCTGTTGCTGCCATTATAAAATTTGTAAAGGAAAGCAAAGGGCTAGTTACCTACGATCATGCCTCTTCGGATGTTCGTGTTAAATGGGAAAAAATAGAGAAAAATCCAAGCATTATTAACGTGGACACAAATGAAGGCCTTTTGGCTCTTCGTGAAGCCCTTTTCGATTTTATTGCCGATTTCGCTAATTGGGATAATATATCAAATTCACATTATTTAGAAACTGCCCGTTTTCTAACACGTACTGCCCATGAAGCACTTGATGGTGAAAAGGGTACACGTCCAATGGTAGTCGATCCCTTCGCTGGTGGTGGAAGTATTCCTCTTGAGGCTTTACGTGTTGGCGCAGATGTATTCGCTTCAGACTTGAACCCTATTCCTGTACTGTTGAACAAAGTAATTCTTGAATATATACCAAAATTCGGTGTTAAACTTGCTGAAGAAATTCGCAAATGGGGCAACTGGATTAAGCAGGAAGCAGAAAAGGAGCTATCAGAGTTTTATCCAAAGGACTCCAATGGAGCAACACCTATCGCATACCTTTGGGCTCGTACAATCAAATGCGAAGGGCCTGGATGTGGCGCGATAGTTCCTCTTATGCGTTCTTTCTGGCTTGCTAAAAAAGGTGATGGTTCTATTGCTCTCAAATTAAAGGTGAATAATAAAGAAAGGAATGTCTCTTTCGAGCTTATTAAAAATGCTAGGGACAAAGATGTCGTTGAAGGGACTGTTAAGCGTGGTAATGTTACCTGTCCAGTTTGTGGTTATACTACACCAGTCGCATCAGTAAGAATCCAATTGAAAGAAAAAAAAGGCGGGGCGGATAGTGCTATATTATTGGCTATTCGACAAGATAACTTTCGCAACAATGAACGGGAGTATCGACTTCCTAATTTAAATGATATTAATGCAAATAATAAGGCAATAAAGGAACTTAAAAAACAAATTATCAATAACAAAGGCGTACTTAATATTGTTCCTGATGAACCCACACCAATGGGTGGTGGTAGTGGAGCTGGTCGAGCTTTTTCTCAACGTAATTATGGTATGGATCAATTTAGAGACCTTTTTACTTCGCGTCAGTTATTAAGTTTAACGACGTTTGCTCGGTTAATTAATAACATTTTAATTGTGAACGATGATCCTGAATTATTGAAAGCAGTAAAAACGTGTCTTGCAATATCTTTAAACCGTTTGGCTGATTTTAATTCCTCCCTCTGCATATTAAATATAGTTGGAGGAAGAGGCGTTGTTCATACATTTGGCAGACAAGCGATTCCAATGGTATGGGACTTCATGGAAACAAATCCATTTAATGAAGTTGGTGCAAATTGGGATGCTGGGATACAATCTTTTGAATCAACTATTAATAATGAAATATTGACCAATTATATTGGCCATAGTCAAATAAATGATGCTTCTCATCTTCCGCATCCTGACGATATTGCCTCCCTTATTTTCACCGATCCACCATATTATGATGCTGTTCCTTATGCCGATTTATCTGATTTTTTTTATGTCTGGTTTCGGAGGACCATCTCTTTATATTATCCTGAATTATTTAATAATTCCTTAACAAACAAATCTGAAGAATGTATTGTTGATGAAATAAAAGGTAAAGATAAGTCCTATTTTGAATTATCAATGCAGAAAGCAATGGCCGAGTGTCGGCGTATTTTATCCGATAATGGCATTGGTGTTGTAGTTTTTGCACATAAATCAACGTCTGGTTGGGAAGCTCAACTTCAATCAATGTTGGACGCTGGTTGGATTTTTACCGCTTCGTGGCCAATTGACACTGAACGACCTGGCAGGTTAAGAGCGCAGGGCTCAGCTGCTCTTTCAACTTCTATCCATCTCGTATGTCGTCCTCGAACAAGTAAATCGGAAGTTGGCGACTGGAGGGACGTTCTTCAAGAGCTTCCCAAACGCATTCATGAATGGATGCCTCGCATGGCACAAGAGGGCATAGTAGGCGCTGATGCTATCTTTGCCTGCCTTGGTCCTGCTCTCGAAATATATAGTCGTTATGAAAAAGTGGAAAAACCTAACGGAGATGTAGTGTCCTTGCGTGAATATTTAGAAAAAGTGTGGGAAACAGTTTCGCGCGAAGCTCTTCATCTGGTTTTTGAAGGTGTCGATACCGAGGGGTTTGAACCTGACTCTCGGGTTACCGCCATCTGGCTTTGGACCCTTGCCGCGGATAAAAACGGTGATTCAACGTTAAATGATTTATCTGAGGATTCAGACGATATTGATGAAGCATCGTCCAAAGGAGCCGTTAAGAAAACCGGGTTTTCACTCGATTCCGATACGGCTAATCGTATCGCTCAAGGTCTTGGTGCGGACATACGCTCACTTGCGTCGGTTATTGAGGTAAAAGGTGAAGCGTCGCGTCTTCTACCTGTAAGGGAACGTGAAGAATATTTATTTGGGAAAAAAATTTCCTCAACAGAGAAAAACAAAAAAAAGAAATCAGAGGAACAGCCATCTCTTTTTACGCCAGCCGAACTCGGGAAAGATAATGTTCATTCTGTTCTTGATGTAGATGAAATTGGTGTAACTGTTCTTGATCGGCTTCACCAGGCCATGTTACTTTTCGCTGCGGGTCGCATACAGGGCCTTAAACGTTTTCTTTCCGAAGACGCGGGCAGAGATGAGCGTTTTTGGAAACTCGCGCAGGCTTTAAACTCTTTATATCCTAAAGGCTGCGAAGAGCGTCGTTGGGTGGAAGGTGTTCAGACGTATAGAAAAACTGTATAAAGTAGTGGAGATAAATAAACATGGCAATGAAACCCTGGCATACTGTTATTTCACCTCGTGAGGATCTACGTGAAGGAAAGCCTCTTGATGCCTCAGAATTCGCTGTCCACCTTGATCATGTCCGGAAGGGCACGGCCACTGCTGATTATACCGATCCAGAGCGTTTTTTTCATCGTACATATCTTACAGAAAGCCTGCTCGATCTCGCGAGCCAGGCCGTTCGTCGCTGGAACGGTATAACAACTGAAACGTCGCCTATTTTTAACCTGAACACTCAGTTCGGTGGTGGTAAGACTCATTCTCTTACACTTTTATATCATCTCGCGGCAGCAGGTGACAAGGCCAAAAAATGGTCCGGTGTTGATAGGGTTTTTCAAAAGGCGGGTGTGGATTCTATCCCTTTGGTAAAGACTGCGGTATTTGTTGGAACAGAATTCGGCTCTCTTACTGGGCGTGGTGATGAAAACGGTGTGTCTGCGCGCCTTACCCCATGGGGAGAGATGGCATATCAACTTGGTGGTGCTGCCTCGTTCAAAGAAGTCGAAAAACATGATCGTGATTTCATATCACCTTCGGGTGATGATCTCGAAAAAATATTTGATAAAAAAATATCTTATCTTCTGTTGTTCGATGAGATAATAAACTATATCAGCAAGTATAGAAGTTATAAAAATCTTGGAGCCCAATTCTATAATTTTCTTCATACTCTTTCGGAGTTTGTACGTAGTAGAAACAATATTGTCCTGGCCGTATCAATTCCGGCTTCCGAACTTGAAATGACTCCTGATGATCAGGCTGATTTCGACCGTATGAAAAAAATGCTCGATCGTTTGGGCAAAGCCATTCTTCTTTCTTCGGGTAGTGAAACCACAGAAATCATCCGCAGACGGCTTTTTGAATGGAATGGATTGCCCGATGAAGCTCAAAAGACTATTTCCGAATATAAAGTGTGGCTGCAAAATCATGAAAGTCATTTCCCTGGATGGTTTCCGGTCGATAGAGCAAAGGAGAACTTTGAGGCAACCTACCCGTTCCACCCTTCAGTCATATCGCTTTTTGAAAGAAAATGGCAATCCCTCCCCCGTTTCCAGCAAACTCGTGGGATTTTACGTCTTCTCGCCCTCTGGGTGTCACGAGCGTATAATGATGCATATAAAAAAAATCAAAAGTCTCCTCTAATCGATCTGGGAAGTGCTCCTTTTGATGATCCTGGTTTCCGCGTGGCAGTTTTCGAGCAGTTGGGTGAAAATCGCCTCGAAGCAGCGGTTACAACCGATATAATGGGCCGTAAGGATTCCCACGCAATACGTTTGGATGAAGAATCATCTGAAAATATTAAAAAGATGAATCTTCATAGAAGATGCGCAAATATAATTTTCTTTGAATCCAATGGCGGTCAGGTGAGCGACAAGTCAGCTACCGTCCCGGAAATCAAGCTCGCCATCGGTGATCCATCTCTTGATATTGGTCTCATTGATTCGATTTTACAATCCCTTATTGATAATTGTTATTATCTTGCTGCTAGTGGTGCAAAATATCGTTTTTCCACCCAGGAAAATTTAATTAAGCGTTTTGTGGATCGCAAGGCTGGTGTTGGAGATTCTGATATAAAAGAAACCGTCGAAAATGAAATAAGGACCAATTTCACTTCGAGTAGTGGTATTGATCTTGTATTTTTTCCTACACAGAATGGACAGATACCAGATAGGTCTACTTTGCAGTTTGTTATTCTTCATCCTCAGAATAATCTTCAGGACCAATCCACTCTCGTTTTAGTTCAAGATATGCTTCGAAATTATGGGACTGCTTCCCGTATTTTTAAAAGCGGTCTAATTTTTGCGATCCCAGACCAAGACGTCATGGTCCGTGATGCCGTTCGTAAGATGCTCGCATGGCAATCTATTTCAGATGAGTCTATTGAACTGCGTCTTGAAGAAGAACAAATTCGCCAGGTTAAGGAGAATATACAACGTTCTAAACGGGAAATTAAAGAGAGTATTTGGAAAACATATAGGTGTTTATATTACCTTGATAGTTCAAATGACTTGCATAAGTTGGATCTTGGACAGATACATTCCAGTCAGGCAAGATCTCTTCTCGATCTATACGTCCAACGTCTAAAAAGCGATGGTGAAATCAGTGATGAGATTAACCCGAATTATCTGGTTAGAAACTGGCCGCCCGCTATTGTTTATTGGAGCACTAAGTCTATTCGGGGGCTCTGGACCCCATCCGGGAAACCGCTTGCATTGTGAGATGCCTTCTTGATAATAGTACATCAAGGAGAGCAGAAGATGGGCAAGAAAGTCAAGAAGCATTCAGCAGAGTTTAAGTTCAAGG
>Ga0116146_1001643_pt1 | contig 22044 bp, 19 predicted proteins | sample AD_JPNHG2_MetaG_FD_89748 | JGI IMG/M metagenome (GOLD analysis project Ga0116146, IMG submission 89748) | Active sludge microbial communities of municipal wastewater-treating anaerobic digesters from Japan - AD_JPNHG2_MetaG | ecosystem: Engineered > Bioreactor > Anaerobic > Digestate | place... | reverse complement strand
CTGGGGAAGATTTATTGATGAGGGTTGGCGACCCCATTTCCGCAAACCCCTGTGTAAAAGTTTTACATTACGAATTAATAATATTAATAAATATATCATAAAAATCCCATTACCCCTTATTTTAAGCCATAAAAAATTTTCCGCAAACCTCGACGAAAGAATGCGGTTTCCCGGACTCGCCAATGGTTCCCGATGTAATATTAAAAAATATAATATAACAAAATATAATTTATAAACCATATTTCAATTAAATTATAATTATGGCTTTAATATTACTATAATATGCATTTTATATTTTTCAAATCTTTTCAATCTACTTTTAAAATTGAAACTTAATATACTATAAAATATAAAAATCTTTTTCCTCATATCCTATCGCTTTTGAACCATATTTTATCTGTTTTTGCCAATCTTCTTCACAAACATTTATGTAAAGAACATAATCATCTATTAAAATTATTTTTTGAATTCTATGTCTCAATCTCTTAACAGTTTCAATATCTGCAAACACCTCAAAAACTGATTTTTGTACCCTTATTCCATAACTTTCCATTACCTTTGCAACTTTCCTGAGTCTTTTAGGATCTCTAATATCATACAAAACAACCCACCTGGATGTTTTTGTATCAATATTTTTATTTGTAAATGGATTTATTAAATAATTTTCACTATTCATTTAATAATTCCATAAAAATATTCACAAAATAGTAAATAATTCAAGTTTATCAAATACACCCGTCCCATCTGCAAATGCATTTGAAAGGCATTTATCACATACAGGATAAATATATAATTTATCTACTTTTTCATCCATAAACTTTCTCATCTTATTTATTAAACTTTCAAGAACTTCCTTTGAGACAACACATTGAAAAATTGATTTTTGCACATTTAAGCCATATTGCTTCAAAAACTTATGGAGCTTTCTTCTTCTTTTATCATCACAAATATCATAAGCAACAAAATAATTCAAAATTAGTCTCCTAAAAACTTTTTTCAATTAATAAATTTTTAAATTAATAAATTGCTTATTTAAAATTTTAATTTTCTACTTATATTGATAAGGCTTATAACTTGATTCTTCGCCATTTACAAATCTTTTATAACCTTTAACCTGCTCTCTTATCAACCCAAGATAAGAAATTGTTTTACCACTAAAAGGAGAAATCAAAGTTGTAGCCATCTTTTTTTCAAATCCTTCAATACATTTTTTTAATCCACTTTCATTCAATAAAACACCTTTTGTACTTTTACTTATTTTCTCATCTATAATATTTTCAGAGCCAAATACTTCAATACCATCTTCATTTATCTGTATTTTTCTTAATTTTCTTTTCAGTATTTCTTTTCCTTCTCTTGATTCATCTTCTTTATCACTTTGATCTTTTTCTTCTCCATCTATTGGATATTCATCACTTTCAGTTGAAAATTCAACCTCCCTGAAATCTTCCTTACTTAAAATTCCAAGATTGAATAAAGATATTGTCAAAGTATCAACAATAGGAACTCTAAACTCTTCCATCAAATCAAAAGATAATGTCCTTTTCCCATAATCGATTTCGTGATACATTCCTATATATGGATCAAGATCTTCTGATTCAATTGCTGCGTCTACCCTTTGATAAAGCAAAGTATAAAGAAAACTTAAAACCGCATTTACATTATCTTTAGGTGGATTTCTACTTCTTCCATTAAATATAGCCCAATCCTGGATTATATCTTTTCCAAAAGCTGCAAAATAATTTTTTGCCCCTATCCCCTCGTATCCTCTTATCTGTTGGACATCAGTTGCCTGTTCTATATAAGGCAGTAATGTCTTAATCTTATCTATTGAGTTACTTATTAAATCAGAAGCAAATTTATTTTTCCTGTTCATCCTGTATAAAAAGGTAATCTGATTTTTTAGTTTACTATCTGCAATTTTCTTTGATATTAAAAGCCTTGAATCATAATTTTCTAATAATTTATATTGCTTTAATCTTAAAAAAACATTTTTCTTTTCAGAAAAGGTAAGCTTTCCATTGAATTTCCCATTTGAACTTAAGAAAACTGTGTCAATTTGATGTTTCATCAAAAGTGAAAGTGCTGCCCCAGTTATATCAACTCTTCCTATGAATATAAGCTCATCTGTTCTGAATGGAAATATAGTAGAAGTATAGTTTTCACATTCATATATTAAAGTATCACCTTTTTTTGAAAGCTTACCATAGTTCGAGACTATATAAACATTTGGCATATTGGCCTCGAAAATTTTTATTAATAAATTACAAAGTCTCCCATTTTACCTTAGCCCAACCTGCAGGATAATACTTATCATTAAAAAGTACAAGCATTCTTGAATTAAAAATATTATTTTTACTTCTTAACTTATCCAGAGTAACACTTTCAAATTGACTGAACCTTCCAATCCTTATTAAAAATTCATTATTTTTAGTATCGACTTTAGATTTTATTTCTTCTTTATCGATTACTTTATCAGCAATTTGCTGAAAATACTTATTATAGTCATTTTCCAGTTTATCTATATAGAACTTATTGCAGGCTTCTGCAATTTTTTGTATACTAAAAAGTTCATTAAATTTAATAGCTTTGTTGTTTTTCTTTTTACTTTCAAGCGAAATTGCTTTAATTTTATTATCCAGAAATTTTTCATTTATATCTAAAATAAATGAACTTGAATTACCATTTAATATATACTCAGAAATAATTTGAAGATTTGAAAATCGATTCGTTCCTTTATAACAATATGTAGTTTGAGCAATAAAAATAGAATCTTTTTCGAAAGGTTCAGTATCTGAAATTTTTAAAACCCTAAAAGGATCTTTTTGAATATTACTAAAGTAATTAAGTATTTCTTGTTCACAAGCTCTTCCAGGATTCTTCTTAAAATTTTTATTTTCTATATCATTAAAAGGGAAATCACTTCTTTCAAATTGTAAATCATTAATAATATAAGAAATAATTGCAGTTCTTAAAGCTCCTTTTATAGAAGAACCAGGTATATATTGAGCATAATCCGGCAATCTATGCATCGATTCAAATATCAAAAGTTGATTTTCAAAGTTATTAATATTCAACTTATAATTCTCAAATAAATTTTCATCTACTTTGGCGCTATATAAAATAATCCCTTTTTGCTTTTCTGAATTTTTAAGAAGTGTTTTAATACCTTCTTGTAAAAAATTAATGAATTCATTTTTTGTCTGTATAAATTTTTCTTTGACTTCATTATTAAGTGAATTAGCAATATTTGAATTAGATAATTCTTCTATTAAATTTTCAAATTTATCTTTGAATTTATCACTTTTTAACTTTTCGTAAAATTTAGCTATATCAATTCTATAAAATTTTTTATCTATCATAGTGTAATTGAATGGATCAATTTCACTTCCTGAGCCAATATGCACAAAAGTAATAGGTTCTATGGTCATTTTATATCTCATAGCTGGCTCTCCTTTATCTTAAGATTCAACCATAAAAGTGGAGTTATAGAATATTGCATTACATAAGGTAAGTGATGAATATTTTTTAAGCATTTACCAAGATATAAAGGTTTTTTATCATTTTTATCCTTAAATTTTATCGTTGCTCCTTCTTTATAAAATACAATAGGTTTTTTAAATGGATTTGTCATATCTTTTAGGCTATTATGAACCTTTGGATATTTTGTCCAAATATCGGCAAGTAACCCATAATTTTCATCAAGTTGATTATATTCATCTTCAAAAAGAACAAAAGGAGCAAGCGCCATTGCAATATTCCCATCTTTTGGTAGATCAATATCTTCAATAGATTTAACTTTTATAATCCCTTTCCCAACTGAAGAATCTGCACCATAACCATTTTCTATACCATTTTTAAAAAGATTTAATGTGCAATCCTTATCATATATAGATAGAACATATATTTCAAATATAGGGAAATCATATTTTTTAATATTATTTTTTTCTTTTACTTTTAAGCACCAATATTCTTCAGTTTGAAATAGACTATCAGAAGATGTTGTCCCTTTCACTCTATCTATAACATTGTGAATCCTGTTTTCGTCAACTGATTCAATTTTACAACAACCCTCTTTTTTATCCTCTTTTTTATCTTCTTTTTCGATCTCTTTTTCAATTAAAGAATCTAAATCTATTGGATTTTGATTTACCAAAGATTCATAATTTAAATATTTTATCTTTTTCTTTCTTTTAAGTTTTCTATATTCTTCAAGATTCATCTCTATTTGACTGCTTGTATCATTAGATTTTTGATGCAGAATTTTGGGTAGAGGTATTTTACCTTCGGGAAAAGGTGTAGATAGGACAAGTGGTGGCTTACTATCCTTATAATTTTGAAGAAATTCATTTAATTTTTCTTCGCCTTCGCTAAAAAGTATTCCATAGCATATATGCCCCCAGATAGTATCAGCCATCAACCTTGTTCCTAAAGGGGATAATAGTTCTATTTTAATTTTATATTGATTCATAATTTTACCTCTTACTGAATTTATAATTTTTCAGGAAGAGTTATTTCTTTTCCTTCTTCATCTTTAAGTTCTTCAAATTTTATTTTCCCATTACCTCTACTTCCACCACCACCTAAATAATCAAGTTCCAAAAGTCTTAGCCCTCTTTTCAATTTTTCAAAATAATCTTCATCTTTTTTACCACCATCTCCACAGTCATAAACTTTATAAATAATTTCAATATCAAATACAGTTTCTGGAACGACTCTTTCCATAGACCTTGGGTTTGCTTTTGCAGTAACTCTATCTATCGTATTTTCATATTTTTCTTCAATAAAAGAATCAAGTTCTGAATTATTAACAAAATCTTTATTCAAAAATGCATCTCTAAAAATAACTCTTGTTGGACCCAAATCATTTTTTCTTGTTTTTGTATTAGATGTTCCAAATATCCTACAAATTATGCAATCTGGTTCTCCACAATCGCAAGGTTCATATGATTTAATTTCCCCCGTATTTTTATCTATCTTTAAACCAAATTTACCATTATCCCATTCTAACAAATATCTTATCTTACCTTTTAATGATGATCCAGGAATATATGGCTCTCCATTTATTGGATTTCTAACTACAGGATTATCCATACCACCTATTTCAAGATTATCATTGCCTGCACCAATATGAAGACCAGTTTTAACAATAAGTTTTCCAGTAATTTTTTTTATTTTTTTTAATTTCATATTTTTCCTCCTAATCCCTATTATCTTCTAAATTGATTTTCAGAGTTAAAACCATAAAAATATCCTACTAAAGCTTCAAATAAAAGGCAAAAAGCTTTAAAATCTTTAATATTTTTAATATTATCAATCCAGACTTCTAAATCTCTTGCAAAATTTTTATTTAATGCGTTTTGACTTCTTCCAGAATTGTATCTGACTTTTGCCTTTAACAATTTGACTCGGGTCATAATAACATTATCAGATGCTTTAGCTTTTAATCTTTTTTCAATATTTTTCACTTCATTATAAATATTTCTAAGTTGACTTGTGCTAAGACCTCTATAGTCTCTAACTTTTTTTTCAGCCATATTGAAAAGATCAAGATTAATGTCCTCCCCTTTGTAATATCCTGGAAATTGCTCTTCATGAAATGGTTGATTTTGATTTTGATGCTGATAAGTATTTTGATTATATCTGTTTTGTGAACTCATAATTTAACCTCCAATTTATTAATTTTTTTTTATTCTCTAGTTGCTTGCAAAGCATATTGAATTGCTGTAATACCTCCTTTCTTTTTATAATTTTCTTCAACATTCTCTCCCAAAATATTTATATAGAAGAAATCTTCAAGCTCCTTAACTTTTTCCTTGTTTTTTGAATTTTTCTCAGCGATATTTCTTGCAAAATAATAAGAAAACATTGCTCCCCATTTTGCATTTTTTAAAAGATCTTTACCTATTTCAAAATCTTCCTTCATTCTTGCTATTTTTAACATTTTATATATAAAACTTCTTGAACAACCAGTAACACTATTCATATATTCAATAATTTTTTTACCATTTTCTATTGCTTTTTCATATTCTTCCCAGCTCAATTTTTCGCCAAAGACAGATACATACTTAAACTCCTTTTTGTGTTTCTTAACCTCGCTAAGGCTTTCCTCACATATATTAGCCATATATAAAGGTGGAGTTTTAGGGTTAAAAATTTCCATTGCGCAACTAAATTCAATTTCTTTATTTTCTCCCGTATACCTTTTAAATTCCCTATGCAAATCTTTTGCAAATTCAAATATTGCATCCCAGCAACCTACTAGAACAAAATCATCACCTCCTGAATAAACTACATAAATTCTATCATCATAAAAATAAGAATTGTTTTCATTATTTTCATTTCCATTTTCTTTTTCTAACGATTCACTATTAGCAACTCTTTTCTTATTTATTTTAGGCACAGTGTACTTAAATCTTTTGTTTTCTATTATATTAACAAGTATTTCAGAGAAGAAATAATCAAACATCCTGCTTAAACTTGAATATCTTGACAATGATAATATATTTTCTTCTTTATTAGAATTATTATACATCTTTTTCATTCCAAACCAGAATATTGCTCCTAAATCATTTACATCTCCTTTTAGCATAGCTATTTTCTTAGTTCCACAAGAATTTTCACCTAATTCCTCAAAAGTAAGAACTTCACTATATTCTCTTCCTTTTTCATCAATATTAATTTTTTCTGGAACATGATAAGGGTTAGATAACCTTAAACCATATGAATCTTTTTTCTTAGCAAATACTTGTAAAATTTCTTCCTGTTTTTTGTTTTTTATATAATCAAATATTGAATTATTTTCTCTTAAATCTATAAATATATCAGGTATAAGATTATATTTTGTAGCCTTTTTTGTTAGTATAAAGCAATCAGTTTTAGTTATTTCTCTTCCAATATCAACCAGATGATGGCAGAAATCACATAAATTTTCATTATTTGATTGGTTTGATGGTCTTTTTTCACATAGTGGACATATCGAAAAGTTCTCAAAAGTTTTTTTGACCAATTTTTCATAAATATCATGAAAAACATGTCCTTTTTTTCTTAATAAATTCTGAAGTTTTTTTGATTTCGAAATTTCAGATTTATTTTCAATATTTGTTCTGACTTTCGTTGTAAATCTAGAAATATTAAAATCAGACAAAGAAATTTCGTCAGAAATACTGAAAACAAAATTTAACTCTCCAAAATATTTTTCAAAAACATATTCTTCTATTTCTTCTTTAACTTTTTCAAGTTTATCTTCAAAAATTTTATTGTTAGGAATAATCAATTGAAGGTTTCCACCTCCTTCAAACAATATATTTACCTGATCAAGACCAAGCTCATCTTTTATTTTTTGAGCTATTGCTTTTAGCATAAAAGCTACTTCAAAAGATCTTGCCCTCAATATTTTAGAACTATAAGTAGTCTTTTTTATATCATAAATATAATTTTGAATACCACTGACATCGACTTTAAGCAATTTTGCAAATTTCATATTTTCTTTAATATTTTGATCTTCTAATAAATCTAATTTTTCACATTTGCTAAAATCACCATCATAAGCATTTTTCAAATAAATATATAAAGTGGAAGCTATACTTGCAGTTGTATAAGAATGATCATAAAGACTTATATCTTTAGTCTGATCATTTGTTGCAGATGGTATTGACCATAAATATTTTTCAAGCATCCTTATAAGATAAGATTCAAATAAAACATAATCATCAGCATTTATGGAAGAAAGTTCTTTGATAAATTGATCATAAAGATTTTTATATTTTTTTGCATCATTTATATTTTCATTTTTTATTTCTTTTGGAAAAACATTATCATAAATTAGGTAATTAACTGGATAAACAGTTTTAGCGACATTATTATTTTCACTAAATTTTATCATTGAAAATAAACTTCTTAAAGGCACTTCTCTAAATCTTTTATAATCCTGACTTGTTTCGCTTTCTACTCTATCAAATCCTGCAGATGCTCTATCTGCAGCTGAAATTATCTTCTGAAAAATAGTATTGGGTCTATGATGAGTTGCAGATATATCTCTTATCGCTTCATAGTTTTCAAAACAACTAAAAATCCCTTTTTGTTCATCAAAAAATTTAGCAGTAAATCCAGCATGTAAATAAGATGAATAAGAACCTCTATCTACACAATAATTTTCTTTGTAATAATTATCTAAAGAATCTGACTCACTTGCCCTTTGATAAAACTTGCCAATATCATGTAGTAAGGAAGCAGTAACAATCTCCTGTAAATTTGGATCATGTGCATATTTTCCCATCTATCCCTCCATTTTAACCTTTATTTTTTATTAACTGTAACTTCGGTCATTCCAAAACCAAAAGATGTGTTTTTCCCAATATTAAAAATATTAACACCTTCAAGCATATCTATCATAGCCTTAGAAAAACGACCTTCTAAACTTAAATTACCGACAACTCCACCTAAAAGCATGACAGACTTTTGTCTTGCAGAATATCTATTTGCCTCCTTCCATACAATCTCTCTATTCTTAACCTTTATATGTGGTTCGATCAAAAATCTTTTATCAAATGAAAAGGGAATATAATTATGACCATAAAGCTCAGTCAAAATCTTCATCCTTCTTGAAGCGCTTGATATAATATGAAAACCATCAATTGGCTCAGATATACTTCCTTTTTCTAAGTATCTAAAAGGAGTTAAAAACTTTATGTTTACTTCATAGTTATCAAAAGTTTTATAATCACCCGATATATCTGATTCCCATTTTTCAAGATATGGAGAAATCCTTATAGAATCACCACTTGGATAGTATGTCTCTACTTTATTTTCAACACTTATTATCTCATATTTTTTCTTTTCTTTAAATAAGCCTTCCTTCCCCGCCTTATATAAAGCAGTAAAAAAATATGAAAATGAAGGGATCGCCATTTCGCAGACTGTCACCTTTACAATAAAATCTCTTATTTTCCCATTATCTGAATCTTCTAAGGTAAATATCTTACCATCAGGTTTTAATATATTCATAACATAAGGATGAGCTCCACTGGATCTTCCTCTAAGTTCAACACTTTCAAAATTTAAAGGTGTTTCAAATAATATTGCATAGGCACATGCAGATGAAAGAGAGCAGTCATTGCATTGAAGTCTTTTTCTTATGCAACATATATCATGAAGATTTTTGCCTATTACACTTCTAAAAATAAAATTTGGATCTGTTGAAAAAAATATAGGTTCTGTAAAATGAATGTTGAACTTGTAGATTGTGTAAAGTATTTCCATAATTCTTTTCCCTCAAGAATTAATTTTATTATGTAATACTTAAAATTTTCAGCAAGACCTACAAAAATCTAAAAAACTAATATTAATAACTAATTTTCCCTAAATTTCCTAAAATTATAATACTTTTCTTTATTTTTAAAACATAACTATTATAACTTTTATAATTTTTTTAAAAATATTCAAGTAAATTTTAAAAATTTATTAAATTTTTTTTTATTTTTTATTTTTACATTTTTCATTTTATTTTATTTTTTTTGCATCATATTTATAAGAATCTTTTAATCTTATTTTCTTACAAAATTTTTTTAATTTTTTAATAAAAATAAAAAAAGCCACCTGAATAACTCAGATGGCTTAAATCATAGATTTATTTATAATAAAATTTATGCGCCAAAAGATAGTCTTATACCACATGTTAAAGTATAGCTTGTGTAAGTATCAAAAGGTCTTCCAGGGATAATATTCCCCATAAGTTGATAGCCTAGATAAAGAACAAGTTCCATCCATCTTGTAAGCCTTATGCATGTATCTAAGGTTACTTCAAGATATCCTCCAAAATACCCATCAAAAGAATCTACTGAAAAGCCTCCAAGTCCAAGCCACAATAAAAAATCAACATCTACAAAATAGGTATCAACAATTTGATATCCTGTTACCAACCCACCATATCCACCCGCTAAACCATAAAGACTATAAAAAATGGTATTAGAAATAATTGCGAATCCAAACCCACCAATAATAGTATTCGCAATAACACTATATCCATATCCTCCAAAATAACTAAAATTTGTAGAATTGGTTGGAATAAAACCAAAAAATGACTTAGCTACATTCACACCATACCAGAAACCACCTGCACCTTTATCAAATGCAAGGCAATTTACCGAAAAAAGAAAAAGAACCAGAATAAAACTAAAAACAATTAAGCTTAAGAATTTAAAAATTCTCATAAAAGCTCCTCTCACTAAATTTTATAAAATCAAATTTTTCTAAATTATTTTTCACACATATTCATAGCTCATTTTATTTGTTTTTCAACCATTAATAAAGTATACTCATTAATATTATTTACTTAAAATAATAAAATATCATCTTATTATAATTTTATTATTTTATTTGCAATTTTTTTATAAAAACCTAAATTAATTCAAAGGAATTTTGAAAGTAAATCCACTTAAAATAACTTAAAATAAGTTATTAATAAAAATGAATAAAATTTTAAGATTCTCCTCTAAACAATGAATAAAATTAAAAGACTTTTCAATAATAAATTTCCACTAATATTGATTTTCTTTGGAATATTATTTGTTTTAATCCTACTTGGACAATCATTTCCAAAAGGAATCTATGGTATAAAGCCAATTAAAACTGTTACCTATATTGTCCTTCCAGGTATAACCCAATTTCAAAATGCGGATTCTGATAGCACCAATATTTTTATTAGAATCTTTTTCATTTTACTAATAATTTTAACTATTTTATATTTAATATTTAACCCACTAAAAGCATTATCTTATGCTATTGCCATATTTATCTTGCTTTTTATTTTTATAGCTCTTCCATCTTTAATAAAGTATATTGATCACAATAAAGATTTAAATGAATTACAGAAAGATCAACAGCAGCAAGAAGATAATAAGGTTGAAGAACAAAAAAATTCTGATGAATATCGAGAATATGAAATTCTCCCTTATACACCTCCTAAAAACAAGTTTAATTATAAATTATTTTACATCATAATTTCTGTTATTTTAATTGGATTTACCTCATTTTTTCTTTTATTATTCATAATAAATGTTATCAAAAAAATCATGGAAGAGATTAAAGAAGGAAAATTTAGCATTGGTTTTTATAATAAAAAGAAAAAAAAGGTACTTATTGAAGAGGTAAATAGAGCAATCTATGAGGCAATAGATTTAATTGATACAGGAAATAGTGTAAAAGATGCTATAATAAATTGCTATCTTGCTCTATTATATTCAGTAAAGAAATATGCTAAAAAGATTAAGGAGCCAGGTCTTACATCAAGAGAATTTGAACCAGTTCTTATATCAATAGGTCTTGATAAGTTAGATATAGAAAAAATAACTACTTCATTCGAAAAAGCGAAGTATTCAAGCCAGACTATAAGCGAAGATGAAAAAAATATGGTATTAAAAAGCTTAAAAAACTGTATTTTAAGATTAAAAAAATCTTATTGATAAAAATTTATTGATTAAAATTTAATAATTAAGATTTAATAAAAAAAGATATTTAATTAAAGGGCTATATCTAAGATGATAAAAATTTATATACAATAAAAGTTAACATAACTTAACTAAATAAAAAACAAAAAAGAAAATAAATAAAAAAGAAAATAAAAAAAAAGAAAGAAAATAAAAAAGAAAATAAATAAAAAGAGAGATTATGCAGATTATCTCATATATAGATCCAAGAGAAATTGCTTTTATTCTTTATTTTTTTTATATGATGATATCAGTCGTATCTTTAGCCACATTACTTGTTTATCTTCCCACCTATTTAAAAAAAGAAGAAGAGGCTAGGAAAATAAAGACAAGGTTTAATTATCTTGAAGAGATATATCAGCAAATTGAATTTGCTAAAAAAAGCAAATATTATAAGGCTAATATTAGTAATATGATCCTAAAAGGTTTTGCATATAAGTCGGGTTATGTTAATATAAATTACAATAAACTTAGTCAGTTGATAAAAGATAACAAAATAGATATACCTTTAAGCATTAAAGATTTTCTTATAGAATCTTCTGAATTTTATTCAGATTATTACCAGATTAAACCATGGTATTCTAAGATATTAAGTTTTTTAAGTTTTTTTTCAAAAGAGAAAGAATTAAAGAATTCAGAAATATTATTGGAAAAGGCAATAGAATTACTATACGAAAGATTTAATATTTAAATTATTTACTTTTAAAATTATCTTTTTTCAAAAATTTATTTAAAATTATCTTTTTTCAAAAATATTTATTTAAGGAAGGAAAAGAGGAAAAAATGGAATTTAAAAGAATTTATGAAGCAAAAGAGCAGATTTTAAGTGAACTTTCAAAGGCGATTGTTGGAAAGAAAGAGATAATCGAGATGCTTTTAGCGACATTTTTAGCAGGCGGTCATGTTCTTTTTGAAGATTACCCAGGTCTTGGTAAGACTTTGATAGCAAGAAGTCTTGCGTCTGTTTTAGGTCTTGAATTTAAAAGGATTCAGTTCACACCCGATCTTCTTCCTCAGGATATAACAGGAACTTTTGTTTATGATAAAGATAAAAAAGAATTTATTTTTAGAGCAGGTCCTATTTTTACCCAGATACTTTTGGCTGATGAAATAAATAGGGCATCTGCAAGAACTCAATCTGCCCTTTTAGAGGCTATGCAGGAAAATCAGGTTACAGTGGAAGGTCAGACTATGCACCTTAAAAAGCCATTCTTAGTAATTGCGACCCAAAACCCCATAGAATACGAAGGAACATTCCCCTTACCAGAAGCAGAGTTAGATCGATTCGCGGTAAAACTTTCTGTGAACTACCCAACCATTGAAGAAGAGCAAAGGATTTTGCAACTTAGAAAAGAAAGAAGACAGGATGAAGTTAATCTTTCAAAAGTGTTAAATGAAGATGAGTTTTTAAGCATGCAAAAGGCAATCGAAGATGTTTATGTCGATGAAAGTATCGAAAAATATATCGTTTCGATAATATTTGCAACAAGACAGGATTCCAATATAAATGTTGGAGCAAGCCCAAGAGGTTCACTTATGCTATATAAGATAGCGAGGGCATATGCGGCAATCTGTGGAAGGGATTATGTAATACCTGATGATATCAAGAAATTTATAAATCCAGTACTTTCTCATAGAATTATGCTTGATCCTTCTTTATGGCTTAAAAAGAATGCTGCAATAGATGTTCTTGAAAGAATAACAAGAACTGTACCCGTACCAATTGGAAAATAAAGGATTAAAAATTGCAAAGGTTTTCACAATTTTTAATTTTAGCGTTGTTCATCATTTTTCTGGCAATCTCTTTGGTTTCTTTTAGTTCGGATTTTATAGCAGTTTCAATATTTTGCTTTCTTTTATTTTCCATAGATTTATTTCTTTCTTTCATTTTTGATTCAATTGAAATTGAGTGCGAAAGAAAAATCTATCTATATGAAAATGGTAAAAGAATCGAGCAAAAAAATAATAGGTTTAATAATAATCAGGTTGCTGAAATTGTAACCCATATCAAAATTAAGACAAAAATACCTATTTTTACCAGATTTATACAGAAATTACCAGAAGGGATCAAACTTGAAACAAATGATTCAAATTTAAATAATAAAATTTCTGTTGGTTTTTTTGCCTTAAACTTTCCAGAATCTTACTCAAATTTCATCTATTCATATAAAATAATAGTTAAAAGAGGCTTATATAATCTTGAACCTATCAAGGTAAAATTATATTCTCCACTTTTTATCTCATCAAAAGAGATTGAAGTAGATGCAAATCTATCTTTTTATGCAGTACCAGATGAAACAATTGATATAAACCTTCCCATTAGAAGTAAAAAATTGCTAGTATATACGGGGATGATACCATCAAAAAAGGCAGGGGTTGGATTAAACTTTTATGATGTAAGACAATATTATGAAGGGGATAAATTAAATACAATTAACTGGAAACATTCAGCAAAAAATGAAAGTCTTTATGTAAATGAATTTGAAAGAGAATCAAATACAGATGTCGCAATAATAGTCGATTGCAGGAATAATCCAAATACATATTCTATATCTGATGAAATATTTGAAAAGGCGATAGAAGCAGCTTATTGCATAGCGAAATCCATGTTGAAAGCTCAAAATAGAGTAAGTTTTTTGCAATTTGGTTCTTTTTTTAACTATATAAAAGCGGGTTATGGTAAAATTCAGCTTGAAAAGATAACCCAGGCATTAAGCAGATTAAAAATTAGCGATCAGGAAGATTTCTGGGAGTTAGACAATATACCACAATCTATAATCCCATCAGAAAGTCTTGTTTTTCTTATAACCCCTTTTTCAGAAGATGATCTTGCACATATCATTCGATTTCATCAAAAAAAATATAGATTTGTCATTATAGCTTTGGATATTATCGAATACCTATACAATAAAATGGATGAAAAGGAAAAAGAAGTTTATAAAAAAGCATATATGCTTGCATCAACTATCCGAAAGATGACAATTGAAACAGCAAAAAAAGCTGGAGCTATTGTATTAAATTACAACTGTATCGAACCATTTGGACAATTTATAAGTGAAAATGCATTTTATCTTAAAGAATTAACAAGGAAATCTGGTAGAATATGAAATATTTATCTTTTAAGTATTCGAATGAAATAATATTTTTCCAAATAGGCATATTTCTATTAATCTTTTTTTTAATATATCTTTCTTTAAAAAAATTAAATCCATATTTTTTTAATATCAAATCAATAAATTATAATAATAAAAATAATAATAAAAAAATAAAACACAAAAATATAGAAGATAAAAATATTGCAAAAATAATAAGATTTATCTATCTTTTTCTTATTTTTATTATATTACTTTTAGATATTACATTATATTTTACAACAGATTTAAACTATTTTAGGTATTTTACGCTTATTAGTATTATATTTAGCATAGATATCATTCTAATAGCAAATTTATTAAACATAATTATAGATGAAGAAGATAGTTTTTATATAGAAAATCCCGACAAAGAAAATTCAATCTCTTTTAAAAATAAAATCTTCAAAAAAATATTATTAAAAATTTTATTATTAATCTTCCTTTTAAATATTTTAACATTTGCCCTTATATTTTTCTTTAAGTATTTTTCCTTTCCTATCAATTTTTATCTTATATTAATTCTTACATTTTTTCTTTTCTTTCTACTTTTCAAGTTTTTTGAAAATATTAAAAAGTTCAGAGAAAATAAAATTGATAATGAAAGAAAATAAAATAAATAAAATTAAAACTTAATGATATAATAAATTTGGAGCAAAAGCTATGGAAAAAGAGTTAATTATCGAATTATGCAAAAAAGAGCTTACAAGAACTACTGGTTGTACTGATCCTGGAGTTATCTGCTATGCAGTATCTTTAGCAAGAAAATATCTTGGTTTTATACCAGAAAAAATTGATTTAACTTTGAGTTTGAATATATTCAAAAATGCAGTAAATGTTGGAATACCAGGAACTGGAGAATCGGGAATAGAACTTGCTGCTGCTTTAGGAGCTATTTCGGAAAATTCTGATGCAAAATTAAGCATTCTTGAATCAGTTACACCGAAGATGATTGAGCAGGCAAAAGAACTTGTAAATAGAAAGATAATTAGCGTAAAATCTCTTTTTCCAGATAATATAAAAGAAGGATTAACCCCAAAGGATTTATTATATATCGAAGTAAATGCATTTAAAGAGAATGAAAATGTAAAAATAATCATTCACTCAGACTATACAAATGTGGCACTTATAGAAAAAAATGGTAAAACAGTATATAAAAATGAAGAAAATATTGAAGTAAAAGGTAGGATGAATATAAAAGGAGAAAAGTTTTCAGACTTGGTTAATACTATTTTCTCAATAGAACCAGAAAGCTTTGATTTTCTTTTAGATGCTGCCAAAATAAATTTCGAAGCAGCACAAAAAGGACTTTCAGATAGAAACACCATCTTTGGCAAATCTATTTCTGGTATAAGCCACTGCGCCATAGCAAACGAATTAAGACCAGTAGCCTGTTGCACTGCAAAATCTGTTGAAACATATACTGCTGCAGCAGGTGAAGCAAGAATGATTGGTCTTAAAATACCTATTATTGCCCTTACTGGAAGTGGAAATCATGGGATAACTGCACTTGTCGGGGTTTATAGCGCAAGCATGAAGATTAATCCATCAAATCCAGTTTTATTACAGGCACTTGCAATTTCGACTATTGCTACAATTCTATTTAAAAGTTATCTTGGAAGATTAACTACAATCTGTGGTTGTGCTGTTGCAGCATCTGTTGGTGTCGCAGCTGGAGTCGTCCATCTTCTTGGCGGTAAGATTGAAGATATGGTAAATGCAATGCATTCTGTCATAGGTACATTTGCTGGTATGATATGCGATGGAGCAAAAGTTTCATGCGCATATAAGCTTTCTGCTGCAGCAAGCTCTGCTGTAGAATATGCCTATTTTGCAATGAATGGTGCATATGTCCCAAAAGGAGATGGTATTGTTGGATTTACCATCGAACAAACGCTTGAAAACCTTGCCACATTAAATAATATTGGAATGATAGAAACCGATAGAACTATTGTTAGAATAAAGGAAAATATGATTAAAGAAAAAAAATAGATTAAAAAAATTAATAAATTAATAAAAATAAATAAATTAAGATAAATTAAGAGAGCAAGACTATACTTCGACTATTATGACAAGTATAAATGGATCTCTTGCGATTTCTTCATTGAAATACTTTTTAAGCTCTCTTTTTATCCTTTTTTTAAGATCATCCCAGCTATTTGTTCCATCTACTATCCATTTATTTACGACCTGAACAGAAATATCCTTTGCCTTTTCAAGAAGATGCTCTGAGTTATCTATAAGAACAAAACCTCTTGAGATAACCTCTATCGGACTTGCTAAAGCTGATTCTTTTGTCAAAGTAACGACAACAGCAACGGTTCCATCCTCAGCTAATTTTTGCCTTTCTTCTATAACTATATCTGAAATATCTCCAATCCCTTTTCCATCTACAAATATGTTCTCTGGTTCAATGTTACCAGCAAGATGAATATTGCCTTCTTCGACCTGCAAGATATCTCCATTTTTCAATAAAAATATCTTATCCTGTGGGATACCAACAGTCTGTGCTGTAGCTGCATGAATCGAAAGATGTCTATATTCACCATGAATTGGCATAAAATATTTTGGTCTTGTAAGATGTATCATAATTTTCTGCTCTTCAGTATAAGCATGCCCACTGACATGAATATCATCAGATTCAGATTGGACAACAGTTGCCCCAAGCTCATAAAGTTTGTTTATATTCTTAAAAACAAGATGTTCATTTCCAGGTATAACTGATGAAGCAAGTAAAACAAGATCATCTTTTTCTACTTTTATCTGTTTATGCCTATTTTCAGCCATTCTTGTCAATACAGACATCGGTTCACCCTGAGTTCCAGTAACGATGCATACGACTTTTGATGGTGGAAATTTCTTCAAATCTTCAAGAGGATGTAAAAAATTTCTTTCAAAATTTATATATCCAAGTTGTCTTGCAATCTCTATATTTTTTTCCAGTGAAAGTCCTGAGACAAAAACCTTTCTATCATATTTTTTAGCAACATCAAAAATCTGTTGAATTCTATGGATATTTGATGCGAAAGTTGCAGCAATTATTTTTCCTTTAGCTTTTGTAAAATAGTAATCAAGGTTTTCTACAACTTCTTTTTCTGAATTTGAAAAACCTTTTCTCTCTGAATTAGTAGAATCTGACATTAAAAGTAAAACTCCTTTTTTACCTAAATCAGAAAGTGTATGATAATCAAAAATTTTATTATCTACTGGCGTATTATCTATCTTAAAATCTCCTGTGTGAACTATATACCCCCAGGGAGTTTTAACTGCTATTCCAACTGCATCGGCAATCGAGTGATTTACTCTAAATGGCATAAACTCAAAATCTTCGCAATAGTAAAATTTATCGGGTTGAATCTCAATCATCTTTGGCAAATTGATCTGATTTACAAAATTTCTTTTCTCTGTTATTCTTGCCTTTATAAGCTCAAGTGTAAGCTTTGTGCCAAAGATAGTTATAGAAGGAAATTCTTTAACAAGATATGAAATTGCACCAATATGATCTTCATGACCATGAGTAACGACAAGCCCTTTGAATTTCTGTCTATTGCTTCTCAAATAGTTGAAGTCGGGTATAACAAAATCTATTCCATACATTTCAGCAGTTGGAAACTGCAATCCCGCATCTATAGCAATAATTGTCTGTTCACTTTCCATAAGAGTCATATTTCTTCCGATTTCACCAAGTCCGCCAACTGGTATTATTCTAAGTCCCATATAAAATTATATTCTCCGTGTTATTATTTTCAAAATTCTTTTTTCTATTTATTTAGATTTTCTAATATCTATTTTTAAAATCTTTAAAATCTTTTTTATATCCTCATTGATATTTTAACTAAAAAATATTTATAACTCAAAGATATTTCTAACTCAAATCTTTTATAATTCAATAATTGATTATGACCTTTTCTATCTTTGCATAGATAAGTTAATTAAAATCAAGGTATTAAAAACATGATAATAAACATATATAAATTTTAAGAAGTTAAATTATAAAAGTCAAATATTTTTCTTTTTAATTAAACTCTTTCGAGCTAAGATAGTATTTGCCCTGATCATCCATTTTAATAAGTCTTACCTTTACTCTATCGCCTATTTTAAATCTGCTTTCTATTGAATCTACCCTTTCTTTAGATACTTCACTTATATGTAACATTCCAACAACTTTTGGGATAAACTCAACAAGAGCTCCATAAGGAAGTAATTTTTTAACAATTCCAGTATAGACTTCATTTAATTTTGGATTTGGATCTATTGTATTTTGTATCATTTGAATTGTCTGTTCCAAAAGTTCTTTATCTTTATTGGATATCACAACTTTAGCATCAGGCTCCACACTGATATCACTACCAGTCTCAGAGATTATGCTTTTTATAACCTTTCCACCAGGACCGATTAATGCTCCAACTTTTTCTTCATCTATTTGCATTATATGAATCTTAGGTGCCTTATCTGAAACTTTGCATGGTATATTTTTTATAGCTTCCTGCATTATCCCAAGGATATGCATTCTACCTTTCTTTGCCTGTTCAAGTGCCTTTTCAAATATTTCAAATGTGATACCTTCTATCTTAATATCCATCTGAAAACCGGTAATACCCTTTTCTGTCCCTGCCACTTTGAAATCCATATCGCCAAGATGATCTTCCATCCCCATAATATCCGAAAGAACCGCATATCTATCCTGTTCTTTCACCAACCCCATCGCTATACCAGCTACAAGCCTTGGAAGAGGAACTCCTGCAGAATATAAGGACAAAGAAGTACCACATACGGTTGCCATAGAGCTTGACCCGTTGGATTCCAATATTTCGGAAACTGTTCTTATGACATAAGGGAAAGAATCGTATTCTGGCAACATAGATTCTATCGATCTTTCTGCAAGATGACCATGCCCTATTTCTCTTCTTCCAGGTGCTCCATATTTTCCTGTTTCTCCTACTGAAAAAGGAGGGAAATTATAGTGTAACATAAATCTTTTTGAAAGTTCTCCTTCAATATTGTCAAGAACCTGCGCATCACTTATTGAACCAAGAGTAGTAACTACAAGAGCCTGAGTTTCTCCTCTTGTAAAAAGAGCAGATCCATGAGTATCATTGAAAAGATTCATTCGAATACTAATAGGTCTAATCTCATCTGTCTTTCTTCCATCAGGTCTTATACCTTCATTTAAGATGCTTTCTCTCATAAGATTTTTAGTTATATGGTCAAAATAGTCATAATACATCTGTTCAAATTCTGCTTCCACTTCTTCTGTATCTTCTTCATCAAGTCCTTGCTTATCTATATCTTCAATAGAATTACTTTTCTTTTCAATAGAATTTTTAGTAACTTCGAAGCCACTTTTTTTCTTATTATATTGCTCTTTTATAAGAGGAAGATATTTTTGTTTAACATTTTCAATAGCATCTTGTCTTGCAAGTTTATCATATATAAAAAGTGCTTGTTTTAATTCACTTTCTACATTTTTTCTTATAACATCACTTAAAACATCATTATCTTTTTCTTCTTCAATTTTTATCTTTTCTTTTCCAACCTCTTTAACTATTTCATTTATGCCATTAACAATCTTTTGTATCTGAGTATGAGCTATTTTGCATGCTTCAAGTAAGATCTTTTCATCAACTTCTTTTCCGGCTCCTTCGACCATGGTAATGGCATCATAAGTCCCGGCAACAACTATATCGAGTTCTGCTTTAGGTATATCTTCAAGTTTTGGATTTATTATATATTGATTATCAAGATATATTACTCTTACAGCACCAATAGGTTTTAAAAAAGGAATATCTGAAATCGCAAGAGCAACTGAAGATGCATTTATAGCTAAAATATCAGGAGTATGTATCTGATCAGATGCTAAAGTATAAGATACAACCTGAACCTCTCTTGTAAAACTTTTTGAAAAAAGAGGTCTTATAGGTCTATCTATAAGCCGTGATACAAGTATTTCTCTATCTGAAGGTTTTCCTTCTCTTTTTATAAAGCCACCGGGAATTTTACCAGCAGCATATGCTTTTTCAAAATAATGGACTGTAAGAGGGAAAAAATCCTGTTTAACATCAGGACCCATTACCGCTGCAGATAAAACGGCTGTATCACCAAAACGAGCCATTGTGGAACCATTTGCCTGTCTTGCCATAGTTCCAATCTCAAATATAAATTTTCCCCCGTCAAATAAAACTTCAAATTCTGTCTTCATAACTTTATTTCCTCAAATAAAATATTTTAGTAAAAAATAATACTTAAATTAAATTGATTATTATTAAAATCAAGAAATATTTTGAAACTTTTCACTGATTTATAACGCCAATCTATATCATTATATTTTTTAAAATTCAAATTATAATATAAAAAACAAACCCCTCTTTTAATATAGATAAGAGGGGTGAAAAATCTATTTTCTAAGGTTAAGCTGTTGAATAAGATTTCTATATCTATTCAGATCCTTATTCTTAAGGTATTCAAGTAATTTTCTTCTATGTCCTACAAGTTTCAAAAGACCTCTTCTAGAAGAATGGTCATGTTTATTATTTTGAAGGTGATCTGTTAAATTATTTATTCTTTCGGTTAAAAGAGCAACCTGAACTTCAACAGAACCTGTATCTTTTTCATTTTTGCCAAATTTTTTAATAACATCTAATTTGCTTTCATGAGTAATAGGCATCTTTAATTTCTCCCACTTCTTTTCATAAACAAATAACTAATTTTGAAATTTGTCAAGAAAAGTTGAAATAAAAAAGTTCCCATAAAAAATTTTTTTTACTTTACCGATCTGCAAAACATTAAAATCATCATCTATTAAGACTTTTAAACTTCCTCCCTGCATCAAAACTTCAACTTCATTTTTTATCAATCCTTTCTTAAAAGTCGTTGCTGCAGCAGCACAAGCACTTGAACCAGATGCAAGAGTATATCCGCTTCCTCTTTCAAATATTTCTATCTTTATATTTTTCTCATTTAAAACCTGTGCAAATTGAACATTTGTTTTATTTGGGAAAATAGAGTTATTTTCTATGCTTTTTCCATACTTTTTTGCGATTTTTTCATCAACTCTATCCAATATAATGACAAAATGTGGATTACCGATAGAAAGATATGTCCCATTAAATTTTGTTTTCTCTTCTAAATTTTCTTCGTTAAATGCTTCAAGCTCTATTTCCTCGTTATAAAATTCAATTTTCCCCATCTGTATGCTTATAGTTCCATCATCATTGTATGTAGATCTTACATTTCCACCAATGGTTTTTATTATTATAGAAGATGATCTTTTGCCATCTATCCCGAAAGTTTTTTTTTGGATATAACCTTCATCCATTAGATATTGGCTGAAAATTCTAAGTCCATTTCCACTTTTTTCTGCCTCACTCCCATCAGAATTAAATATTCTAACAGATATAGTCTTATTTTTCCAATCTATTATTGGACCT
>Ga0116146_1001636_pt1 | contig 22112 bp, 18 predicted proteins | sample AD_JPNHG2_MetaG_FD_89748 | JGI IMG/M metagenome (GOLD analysis project Ga0116146, IMG submission 89748) | Active sludge microbial communities of municipal wastewater-treating anaerobic digesters from Japan - AD_JPNHG2_MetaG | ecosystem: Engineered > Bioreactor > Anaerobic > Digestate | place... | reverse complement strand
GAAGCGGCAGGGGATGTCCTTGATGGCCGTGTTCTCCCGGATGGAGAGCCAGAAGTCCTCCTCGGTCTCCTCGAACTCCGGGTTGTTCTTCAGGTCCGGCCCCAGCAGGACGTAACGGTCCCCAAAGGCCTGCACCGTGGCGGGGATCTTGCTGCGGACGGAGGCATAGACCTCGCCGACCTGGTTGCAGGCCTCCCAGCTCACCTCGAACAGGTAGTCTTTGCGCTCGGTACTCATGGACGAACCCCCGACCCCCCCTCGATCCTGCAGGAGAAGTCCTTCAGGATATTCATGGTATGGATGTAGGCGTCGTAAGGGGAGGCGAAGGCGCCGGCGGTGCCGCCCGACCCCCCTTCCGACAGGCCCCTGGTGGACATGTGATCCAGGTGGTCCGACGCCTGGAGCCTGCGCCACGTGTCGAGCAGCCTGCGGCTGCCCGACCGGCGAATCGGCCCCTCCATCGCGAAGAGCGTGTTCGCGGCGTCCCGCTGCAGGTGGTTCGCCAGGCAGGCCTCGCGTCCCGGCCCGGACGGGAACGGCCGGGCCGTCCGCTCCGGCGCGCAGAGGGCCGCCGCTTCCGAGGGCGTGCGGAAACGCCAGCTGCGCCGCCTGAGCAGAAGGCCGGGGACGGTCTCGAGAAAGCGTATCAGCGCCGGGCCTCCCGGGTCAGCCTCCCCGAAGCGCCCGCTCTCCGTCACGAGGCTGATCACCTCGTCCCCGCCGAAGCCCTCGGCCAGCTGCCTTGCAAACGCCTCGGGCTCCTGCCGCATCATGTCGTCGGAGAGCCGGCCGTGCCGGGGCAGCACCGTCAGCGTCCCGTCCCCCCAGGGACCTCCGGGCGCACCGGCCTCACCGTCGTGCGCGCCCCCGGCCAGGATCACACGGAAGCCCATGGACCGGGCGATGCTGACCACGGCCCCGTCGCAGATGCCGGCGGTGTTGCGAAAGGCTCGCGGCGCCGGGCCGAGGCGGGCCCGGATCATCCGGCGGTGCAGGGCGATCTGCCGGCGGAATTCCGCCTCCGAGAAGAGCGACGCGAGCGAGTGATGGGATGTCCCGCACACGAACTCCGCGCAGCCCGTGGCCGCCAGCCTCCGGAAGCTCTCCAGGAGCGGCTTTTGCCCCTTTTCCAATTGTTCAAGAAGCATGCCAGAGACCGAGAGGGAAACCCGGAATCGCCCCCGGTGGCGCCGGATGAGCCGGAGCATCAGCGCCGTGGCCGGCAGGGCGAACCCCCCGGCGAACCGCTCGAGGGCCGCGCGGCTCTCCTCCCCGTCGAAATAGTCCCCCCCGCGCCCGATGTCGAAGAAGCCGAACCTCCTCAACCGCAGCGGCAGGTGGAAATCGAAGTGGAGCACGATAGTCGGCATTCTACGCAGTCTCGCTGGACATCTTTGATATACTTTGCCAGTAATCGATCTCTCAAGGTATCAGGTGGCAGGTGGCAGGTGACAGGAAAAGACGAAAGCGGGAAAAGCCTGTCACCTGTTACCTGTCACCTGCTCGTAGACCTCCTCGATCTGCCGGGCGGCACGGTCCCAGGTGATCCCGGCGAGCTCCTCGCGGCTGCGCTCGACCATCTCGCGCGCCAGGGCCTCGTAGGTCAGGACCGCGCAGATCTTGCCCGCGAGATCGTCCACGTCCCGGAAGTCGACCTGCAGGGCATGGTGGAGGAGCTCGGCGACCCCGGACTGCCTCGAGAGGATCACCGGCACATCCGAACGCATCGCCTCCAGCGGGGCGATCCCGAAGGGCTCGGAGACGCTGGGCATGACGTAGAGGTCGCTTGCGGCATACATGCGCTCCACCTCCTCGCCGCGCAGGAACCCCGTGAAGAGGAACCGGCTTCCCAGGCCGAGCTCGGCCACGCGCTCGATCATCTGCGGCATCAGATCGCCGCTTCCCGCCATCACGAACGTGACATCGGGCAGGACGCGAAGGACCCTCGCGGCCGCCTCCACGAAGACCCCGGGGCCCTTCTGGTGCGTGATCCGTCCCAGGAACAGGACGATCTTCCCGCTGAACGGTTTCGAGCCTCCCGTCGACCTCGCCGCCTCGCTTCGCGAAACGGCGTTGTGGACGACACGGATCTTTCCCGGGTCGATCCCGTAGCGCTCCACGATCGCGCGTTTCGTGAAGTGGCTCACGGCGATGACGCGGTCCGCCTCGAGGAGACCCAGCCGCTCGATGGCAACGATGCGCGCATCGGCGGCGCCGCCGCTGCGGTCGAACTCCAGGGCGTGGACGTGCAGGACGACGGGGCGGCCGCTGACGCTGCGGGCGCGAAGGGCCGCCGGCACCGAGAGCCACTCGTGGGCGTGGATGACGTCGAACGGGACCCGGCGGGCAATGAGACCCGCCGCTTGCGCATAGCGTTCGAGCTCCGAGAACAGATCGGGGCCGTAAGGCCCCGGGCTCGCCAGGAGGCTCTCCTCGAGACGCCCATAGTCCGGCGGGGCCATGTAGGGCCTCAGGGGCGATTCGACGGGCCGCACGGTGATCCCCGCAGGGGGCCCGGCCGTTTCGGCAAACGCAGAGGCCGCCACCAGCGTCACGTGGGACTGGTGGCCCGGCTCCGGCAGGACGGGCATCACGAAGGTGATCCGGTGGCCCCTCTGCGCCAGGGCCTTCGTCATGCCGAAGCACGCCGTCCCGAGACCCCCGCTGATCGCCGGGGGGAATTCCCACCCGAACATCAGGATCCGCATGGCCTGCGCCCCGCCCTCCCGTTTTCCATCCCTGTAACATCCCTATCGGAAAAACCCCGCTGCGTCAACGTCCCGATGAAGGAACGAGCACCGGGCAGCAAGCATCAGGCAACAAGGCGGGAGCAGAATCCCCCACCCCATGGAGACCCTTGCTGCTTGAGCCTTGCTGCCTGCGGCTTCCCGGCCTGTCGAAGGCCCGATATTTGCATAGTGACAGGACGGCTTGCTGCGCCCCCGCACCCGGGCCGGCAGGGCCTCCGAAAGACAGGCTGGAAACACACAAGGAAGACACCGGCGATGGGCATTCTGAACATCAATGACCTCAAGGAAGGCATGACGCTCGCGGCCGACGTGAAGAACAAGCACGGCAACATCATGATCAAGCAGGGCATGACCCTCACCGAGAGGCACATCATGCTCCTGAAGGCCTGGGGCATCCCGGATGCCGACGTGGAGGGCGCCGACAGGGAGCAGCTGCACCAGGAGGAGATGAAGACCGTCGCGCCCGAGGTGATCGAGGCCATCGAACAGGAGCTCAACGAGATCTTCCCTCCCCTGGAGGGCAACGAATTGATGTCGGAGATCTACCGCATCTCCAAGAAGATGAAGATCCGCCAGGCGCAGGAGTCCTGAGAGACGCTGGCCCGCGGATACCGGAACCGCAGAGAGCCGAGTGACCATGAACGCCAAGGACATCGAACGGATCGTCAGCTCCCTCGACAGGATCCCCACGCTGCCGGTCATCTACTCCAAGCTGGGCAAGCTGCTGCAGTCCCCCGACGCGACGATCGCGGCCGTCAGCAACATCATCTCCGAGGACCAGGTCATCGCCGCCAAGGTCCTGAAGTTCGTCAACTCGGCCTTCTACGGCTTCCCCCAGCGCGTGGGCAGCCTCCAGCGCGCCATCGTCATCCTCGGGTTCAACACGATCAAGAACCTCGTCTTCGCCACCTCCGTCTTCGACATGTTCCGGGGCATGGACACGGGAGGGGCCTTCGACAAGAAGAACTTCTGGAAACACTGCATCGGCTGCGCCGTGGCGGCGCGGGTGCTGGCCGAGGCGGCGGATCTGCGCAACCCCGACGAGGTGTTCACGGGGGGGCTGTTGCACGACATCGGCAAGCTCGTCACCGCCGTCCACTACCCGGAGAAGTACAGCGCCGTCGTCAACGACGTCCAGGCCGCGGGGTCCCCGATGGTCGAGGCCGAGCGGAAGGTCTTCGGCTACGACCACTGCCAGGTGGGCAGCGCGCTGGCGGTCCAGTGGCGCTTCCCCCCCGAGACGGCCCAGATGATCGGCGCCCATCACCTGGCCGACGGGGCCGTCCCCGCCCGCAAGGACATCGCCGCCGTGCACATCGGCAACATCCTGTGCATGGCCCTCGGGCTCGGCTCGGGCGGCGAGAGGAAGCTTGCGACGGTGAACCCCAGGGCATGGGAACTGCTGGGGCTGAGCCTCAGCAGCCTCGAGCTCGTCATGGACAAGATCGTGAAGCTCTACCGGGAAAACACGGAAATCCTGGAAATGTAGCGGCGCGCGGGGAGATCATGCAGGAGCCCAGCGAGATGGCCGTCGACAGCGGCGACCCCCGGACGATGCAGAAGAGGATCCAGTACCTCGACGAGCAGAACCGCGCCCTCGTGGCGATCCAGGACAAGCTCGAGCGGCTCTCGGACTTCCGCTCGGACATGATCCTGTCGCACGACATCCCGGAGATCCTCCAGTCGGGCATCGCCAAGTTCCAGGAACTCGTCAAGACGGAGGCCTGCTCCGTCTTCCTCGTGGACGAGAACGGGTTCGAGTTCCGCCACGAGATCTCCATCCCGGACCGCGTCGCCGCGCTCATGGAGAAAGAGATCGACGCCCAGATCATGTCGGGCACCTTCGGCTGGATCATCAGCAGCGGAACGCCGGCCTGCGTCCCCGCGGAGGTCTTCGGAAAGTCGGACGGGCGGAAGCTCAGCGTCATGATCGCGCCGCTGTCGAACAAGGAACGCACGCTGGGGGCGGCCACCATCGTCTTCGAGCAGGACGAGGATTTCATCCGGCAGCAGACGCTCAAGCTCCTCTACATCCTGTCGGGCTTCTTCTCGCTGTCCCTCGAAAACGCCTACCTCTTCGGGGACCTCAAGAAGAGCTACTTCGACACGATCCGCGCCGTGGCCAACTCCGTCGAGGCGCGGGATGCCTACACCCGGGGCCATTCCAACCGCGTGGCCGCCATCTCCAAGATCATCGCCGCGGAGATGGGCTGGGGCCGCCGGGATCTCGAGATGATCGACTGGGGGGGGGTGCTGCACGACCTCGGCAAGGTGGGCATCACCGACACCATCCTGAACAAGCCCGGCCGTCTCACCGACGAGGAATTCGCCGTCATGAAGACCCACCCGTCGATCGGCGCCCAGATCATCGGCGGCATCGCCTTCCTCGAACCGCTGATGCCCTACATCGCCCAGCACCACGAGCGATACGACGGGCGGGGCTACCCCGCCGGGCTCAGGGGCGAGGAGATCGCCATCCAGGGGAGGCTTCTGGCCATCGCCGACACCTACGACGCCATGACGTCGGACCGTCCCTACCGAAAGGGGCTTGCGGCCCAAGTCGCCTACGACGAGATCATGAAATGCTCCGGCAGCCAGTTCGACCCCGTGCTGGTCCGGGCCTTCGAAAAGGCCTTCAAGGCGGGGAAGATTGTTTGAAAACAGGCATCAGGCATTAGACATCAGGCATCAGGAGTGGAAAAAAGAGGATCGGCTGGAGTCCGGATCCTCTTTTTTCTTGTCGCTCCCCGTGCCTGACGCCTGTTGCCCGATGCCTATCGCTTGATCACATCCACCCCGGCGGGGGGCTTGAAGGTGAAGAGGCTGTCGGGAAGGTCACGGTTGAGCTCGATGGCCGAGAAGGTGAGGGTCGTCACGTTGCCGTAGGGGTCGAAGAGGACGACCTTGACGATCTGGAAGGTCTCGCGGCTCACGGCGACCTGGAGTTTCCGCACCCCCTCTTCCGGTTTCACGGGCACCAGATCGAGCAGGTAGTTCCCCGATTTGCCGCCTTCCTTCTCCGGGGCAAAGGAAATCCTGAAATCGTCCTCGAGCCTGCCGATCCCGGCGAGGAACCGCACGCTCACGGTGGACTTGAAGATGGCATCGGCATCCTGCACATAGGCCATCCTGTCGGCGGGGACATAGAGCCAGGCCTTCTCGGGGTTGATCACGAGTTCCTTGGCCGCAGGCCTGGTGTACACCCATCGCATGCGCCTGGGCTTCTTGAAGTAGAAGACGCCCTCCTCGCGCTCCGTTTTCTTCATGGCCTTGAGGGTCACCGTCTGGGTGAACCGGGCCTTCACCTGGCCGGTCTGCTCGTAGGTGTCCTGGATCTTCCGGACCACGTCGTCGAGGCTCAGCGCCTCAGCCCCCCATGCGGGGGCCGAAAAAAAAATGAGCAGCAAAAAAACAAGGGGTGAAAAGGGGTTTTTCATGGTCGGCTCCGCTTCAGGGGGAAAGGGGATTTCACGACGGGGAAAGTGGCACGATTTTTCAATGTGAACAAGTCCGCAGGGAAATGGCCGCCAGAGGCCGAAAATGACGGAAAAACACGCAAGACATTGAAATAATTAATTTATTTATTTGCCCATTCCTTGGGCAATTCGGTAAAAAACGCCGTGATTCTTGAAGTTAACTCTTCCTTCAACAGCCTTGTCCACATATCTGTCCACACCACTGTGGATGTTGGGATCAGGCCCTCGCGCCGGCCTCGATATACCGGTCTTTCATGGCGGAGCGGCCCCGGGATTGGCTGAGGGAATGGTTTTTAGCCGCCGCCTCGCGGGGAAGCCGCATGGGAGGGGCCCGGAGGAATCCCCTCTCCCTGCGGCCCTCTGTTCACGCGATTTTCAGCCTCCACCCGAAGGGATCCTCGGCCATGCCGTACTGGATCTCGAGGATCTGGTTGTAGAGCTTCTCCGTCACGGGGCCCGTCTTTCCGTCGTTGATGAGCAATTGCTTGCCCCGGCAGAAGATCTCGCCGACGGGGGACACGATGGCCGCCGTGCCGGAGGCGAAGCCCTCTTTGAGGGTCCCCCTGGCCCCGGCTTCCAGGATCTCGTCGATCGAGAGCGGCCGCTCGGCGACCTTCATGCCGTTTCGCTTCGCGATCTGGATGACGGAGTCGCGCGTGATGCCCGGCAGGATGCTCCCTCCCAGCGGCGGGGTGATGAGCTCGTCGCCGATCACGAAGAAGATGTTGCTCGTCCCCACCTCCTCGACGTACCTGCGCTCGACGGCGTCGAGCCAGAGGACCTGGGTGTAGCCCTTCGCGCCCGCCTTCTGGCTTGCCATGAGGCTTGCGGCGTAGTTGCCCGCCGCCTTGCAGTAGCCGATGCCGCCCCGCACGGCGCGGACGTATTCCTCCTCGACCCAGATCTTCGTGGGGCTGAAGCCCTGCGGGTAGTAGGCGCCCACGGGCCCCACGATGACGAAGTAGAGGTACTCGTTGGCCGGGCGCACGCCCAGGGCCGGCTCCGTGGCCAGCATCGTCGGCCGGATGTACATGGAGGTCCCCAGTCCCTTGGGAATCCAGTCCTTTTCCAGGACGACGAGCTGCTTGAGCGCCTCGAGGGCGAACGCCTCGTCGAGGGGGGGCATGCAGAGCCTGACGGCCGACGCGTTCATCCGCCGGATGTTCTCCCAGGGACGGAACAGGTAGACGGATCCGTCGGCGCCGCGGTAGGCCTTCAGGCCCTCGAAGATCAGCTGGCCGTAGTGGAGGCTCATGGCGGCCGGGTCCAGCTGGAGGGCGCGGTACGGCTCGATCTGCGGGTCATGCCAGCCCCGGCCCGTCCGGTACGGCATCGTGAAGAAATGATCGGTGAACAGCTGTCCGAACCCCAGCTTCGACTCGTCCGTCGGCTTGGTCTTCATCCTGTCCGCGGGAACCCTTGTCACTTTGATTTCCATGGCTTCTGCTGCTTCCTCCTCCCCTGAATGGACGTTCCTCCCCCTGAGATGACGATCGCGCAACGCGCACGATGCCTTTTCGCATACGCCTTTGCGGGCCTTTCGTCAAGGCACAATCGGGGGTCTAATTTCCCCGATATTGCAGCAAATTGTCCTTGCCGATCTTCGAGATCTCCAGGCCCTTCATGGGCTCGCCCAGCGACTTGGACACCTCGGCGAGGATCTCGGGGTTCTTGTAGTGCGTGACGGCCTTGACGATCGCGGCGGCGCGCTTTGCCGGGTCCTTGGACTTGAAGATCCCGGAGCCCACGAACACGCCGTCGGCCCCGAGCTGCATCATCATGGCCGCATCGGCCGGGGTGGCGATCCCGCCCGCCGAGAAGTTCACCACCGGGAGCTTGCGGTCCCGGGCCACGAGGCGGACCAGTTCGTAGGGCGCCCCCAGATTCTTGGCCTCCGTCATGAGTTCCTCCTCGGGCAGAACGGAGAGCCGCGCGATCTCGTCGTTGATCGTCCGCATGTGGCGCACGGCCTCGATCACGTTGCCCGTGCCGGCCTCGCCCTTGGTCCGGATCATGGCGGCCCCCTCCCCCAGACGCCGCAGGGCCTCGCCCAGGTTCGTGGCGCCGCAGACGAAGGGGACCTTGAAGTTCCACTTGTTGATGTGGTACTTCTCGTCGGCCGGCGTGAGCACCTCGCTCTCGTCGATGTAGTCGATGCCGAGGGCCTCCAGGATCTGGGCCTCGACGAAGTGCCCGATCCGGCACTTGGCCATGACGGGGATCGTGACGGCCTTCATGATGCCCTCGATGATCGCGGGGTCCGTCATGCGGGCCACGCCGCCCTCGGCCCGGATGTCGGCGGGAACCCGCTCCAGGGCCATGACGGAGACGGCGCCGGCATCCTCGGCGATCTTCGCCTGGTCCGCGGTGGTCACGTCCATGATGACGCCGCCCTTGAGCATCTCGGCCAGACCGGATTTCACGGTTAGTGTTCCAAACTTTTCCATCTATTCTCCAAGCCTCCTTGTGACTTGATCAACCCATCCTTGCCTCGCTAGACAACACTTCGGTCCAGAGCCCTGTACTGGATCGCCTCGCTCACGTGCTGCGGGGCGATGTCCGCCTCGCCGTCGAGGTCGGCGATGGTCCGGGCCACCTTGAGCACCCGCGTGTAGGCCCGCGCCGTGAGCCCCAGCCGGTCGACGGCCATCTCCATGAGCTTCTGCGACTCCGCGCCCAGCGGGCAAAACGCGCGAAGCTGCTTCCCCGTCATCCGCGCGTTGAGCCGGGCGGGCCCGCCGTCGAAGCGCAGCGCCTGCATCTCGCGGGCCCTCTGCACCCGCCGTCGCACGGCGGCCGACGATTCCGCCCGCACCTGCCCCGCCAGCTCCCGGTAGGGCAGCGACGGCACCTCCACGTGGATATCGATCCGGTCCAGCAAGGGGCCCGACACCCTGGAACGGTACTGCCTGACCTGCTGGGCGCTGCAGCGGCAGCTCCTGCGCGCATCCGCCAGGTACCCGCAGGGGCAGGGGTTCATGGCCGCCACGAGCATGAACTTCGCCGGGTAGGTCGCCGTGACCGCCGAGCGCGTGATCGTCACCTGCCCGTCCTCCAGGGGCTGTCGCAGGACCTCGAGGACGTTGCGCTTGAACTCGGGCAGCTCGTCGAGGAACAGCACCCCGTTGTGCGCCAGGCTGATCTCTCCCGGTTTCGGCATGTGGCCGCCCCCCACGAGCCCCGCGTCGGAGATCGTGTGGTGCGGCGCCCGGAAGGGCCTCGCCGCCACGATCGCCTCGCGCCGGTCGAGAAGCCCCGCGACCGAATAGATCTTGGTCGTCTCGAGGGCCTCCTCGAGGGTGAGCTCGGGCAGGATCGTCGGGATCCGCTGCGCGAGCATCGTCTTGCCCGACCCCGGGGGGCCCGTCATCAGGATGTTGTGGCCGCCGGCCGCGGAAACCTCCAGGGCCCGCCTGGCCTGCAGCTGGCCATGGATCTCGCCGAAGTCGACGGGGTAGCGCCCCGCCGAACGGCAGGCCGCCTCGGCCGCGCCGGTCGCGGCGGGGATGTCCTTCGCCCCGTTGAGGAAATCCGCCAGGTCGCTCAGAAACGCGACGGGGATGACCTCGATCCCCCGGACAAGGGCCGCCTCGCCCGCATTCTCCGCGGGGACGACGAGACCCTTCACGTTTTGTGCACGGGCCATGAAGGCCGATGGCAAAACCCCCTGCACGCCCTTCACCCGGCCGTCGAGGGAGAGCTCGCCCACGATCACGTAGTCCCGCAGCCGGTCGCGCGCGACAAGCCCCTCGGCCGCCAGGATCCCCAGGGCAATGGGCAGGTCGAACCCGGTGCCCTCCTTCCGGATGTCCGCAGGGGCGAGATTCACGGTCACCCGGTTTTCCGGGAAGCGGTACCCGGAATTCTTCATGGCCGCCTTGATGCGGTCCCGGCTCTCCTTGACGGCCGCATCGGGCAGGCCCACCGTCGAGAACTGCGGCAGGCCCGTCGAGATGTCCACTTCCACGTCCACGGGGAACGAGTCGATGCCGACCACAGTGCTGCTCAGGACCTTGACGATCAAGACGGGCAACCTGGAAACAATCAATTTTCCTTATGTTCTACCTGGTTGCGCATATTATATCACGAAACGAAATTTGCAAGCACTTTCGGCTTCCGTTTTCCCGGCACCTGCGGTATGAAAAGCGCCTCATCAACATGGGGAAACGGGAGATGATCGGTTTCTTCGACTCCGGTTTCGGGGGGCTCACGGTGCTCCGGCGCGTCGTCGAGGCGCTGCCGCAGTACGGCTACGTCTACCTGGGCGACAACGCCCGTGCCCCCTACGGCAGCCGCTCCCAGGGCGTGGTCTACCAGTTCACCCTCGAGGCCGTGGAGTACCTGTTCCGGCTCGGCTGCCCCCTCATCGTCATCGCCTGCAACACGGCCTCGGCCAAGGCCCTGCGGCGCATCCAGCAGGAATACCTGCCCGGCGCCTTCCCCGACCGCCGCGTCCTCGGCGTCGTGCGTCCCCTGGTCGAGGAAGTGGCCGACAGGGGGTTCCGCAGGGTGGGGCTGCTCGCCACGGAGGGGGTCGTCGCCTCGGAGGCCTATCTCCGGGAGATCGCCAAGCTCGACCCCTCGATTCGGGTCTTTCAAAAGGCCTGCCCGCTGCTCGTGCCCATCATCGAGGCAGGGGAGCAGGACTGGGAAGGCGCGGGGATGATCGTCCGGAGATACCTGGGGGAACTCATGGCCGGGGCGGGCACGATCGACGCGCTGCTTCTGGCCTGCACCCACTACCCGATCCTCTTCGACACGATCCGGCGCCACCTGCCCGAGCACGTCGAACTCCTCGAGCAGGGCCCCATCGTCGCCGAAAAGCTCGCGGACTATCTCCGGCGCCACCCCGAGATGGAGTGCAGGCTCTCGAAAGGCGGGACGCGGGAGTTCCTCACGACCGATCGCACCGAGCGGTTCGACCGACTGGCCCGCACGTTTTACGGCAAGCCGATCCGCTCCAGGGTCGTTTCCCTCGGGTAGCGGCGGGTGCAGCGCAGGCGGCGCGTTCCAAAAACGTGACGCCTCCGGTGTCGAAATTCGTTCATTATTCCCAATGGTTGCATATTTGCCCCCTTTCCCTCCGGCCGTGTGCCAAGCGCCTTGACGGGCCTTTTCTTCTATGCTAGCTTACGCCATTATTTTTGCGGCGAAGACCCCAGCGTCGCGGACGGAGCATGCCGAAGTTCACGCATCTCGATGATAAAGGCAAGGCCCGGATGGTCGACGTCTCGGGGAAGCGCACGACCCGCCGCGAGGCCGTGGCCCGGGGCCGCGTGCTCATGCAGCCGGAGACGGCCCGGGCCGTCGAGAGCCAGACGATCGCGAAGGGCGATGTGCTGGCCGTCGCGAAGATCGCCGGCGTCATGGCGGCCAAGAGGACGAGCGAACTCATTCCGCTGTGCCACCCGCTCGAGATCACGGCCGTCGACGTGAGCTTCCGCACCGACGCCCGCCGCGGCGAAATCGAGATCGAGGCCTCGGTCCGGACGCTGGGCCGCACGGGCGTGGAAATGGAGGCCCTCACGGCGGTGAGCGCCGCGGCGCTCACCATCTACGACATGTGCAAGGCCGCGGACCGGGGCATGACCCTGTCGGACATCCGACTCGTTCTCAAGCGGGGGGGCAAGAGCGGGACCTTTCGCCGGAAGGATTGACGGAAGCACTCCCGACGCAGGAATCCATGACCATGAGGATCTACACCATCCACAGGGCGCTCGTCCTGCCGCTTGCCCTGAATGCCCTGCTGTTGCTGACGGTGCTCGTTCTGACAACCGTCCGGCCGTCGACGGCGGCCGAGAGGGCGCTGCTGGCGGCGGCCTTCGTCCCCATGGCTGTCATCGCCGTCGAGGCGTCCATGCGCAGGGTCGCCGTGAGCGACGAGGGGCTCGTCCTGCGGAAATTCTTCAAGCAGCGCACGTTCCGCTGGGCCGACATCACCCACGTGGGCGCCCTGGCGGTGCGCAGGAAGGTCTACCTGGTGCTGACGACGACGAAGGGCTTCCACGTCCTGTCCAACGCGTACGGCCGGTTCGGGGACCTCGTCCGCGATGTGCTGGCCCGCATGGAAGCCCAGCGGATCGAGGAAGGCGCCCGGGAGATCCTCGAGGCCGCCGGCGGGAACCGCGCCAACCTGTTTGCAGCCTGGCTCGCGGCGGCGCTTCTGCTGGTCGTCGCGGCCATGAAGATCGCATCGTGAAGTCATGTCGGCCCCCGTGCACCCCGCGCCATTCACAAAAGGAGAGGACATGAAAGTCACCAAGGCCCCGCCCGCCCGCCGGCAGGCATCGACGCTTCCCGGCATCGACGAGATCTTCGAGAAGAAGCTCGAGGAGCTGATCATCGTCCTGTCGGCCGGCAAGGGAGCCAAGAGCCAGGTGTACGAAGAGGTCCTCGCCCTGGTGGAGCGCGGCCTGATCCGGATCGCGCTGAAGCACAGCAACAACGTCAAGTCCGCGGCGGCCTCGTTCCTGGGGATCAACCGCAACACGTTCCAGAAGAAGATGACCGCGCTGGGCATCCCCTGCGGAAAAGCAAAGTAGGAATTGTCGAGTCCCATGCCGTCAGCCCGCACACGCTGCTCCCCCCTCCGTCACGGCCACACGCCATCCGACGACAACGCAGGGACCTCCGGCCCGGGGGCCTTTGCCCTGCCGGGCGGCCCGTGCGCAGAGGGAACCGCTCCATGAAAATCGGCGTGCTCGCCCTGCAGGGGGCTTTCCGCGAACACATCCGGATGCTGCGGTCGCTCGGCGCCGAGGCCGTTGAGATCCGCCTGCCCGCCGGGCTCGACGAGGTCGACGGGCTGATCATCCCGGGCGGCGAGAGCACGACGATGCGCAAGCTCATGGCCGAGTACGGGCTGGTCGCGCCCATCCGGGAATTCGCGGCCTCGGGGAGGCCCGTGTTCGGGACCTGCGCGGGGCTCATCGTCATGGCCGACAGGCTCGGCGGACGCAGGCAGGAGCTGCTGAACCTCATCGACATCGACGTGGAGCGCAACGCCTACGGCCGCCAGGTCGACAGCCGGGAGACGGACCTCGACGGCGAGCTCTTCGGGACGAAGCCCTTCCACGCCGTGTTCATCCGCGCCCCGCAGATCCTCGGCACGGGCCCCGGGGTGGAGCCGCTCGCGCGTTACCAGGGACAGGTCGTGCTCGCCCGGCAGAAGAACATCCTCGTGGCCGCCTTCCATCCCGAGCTGACCGACGACACGAGGATCCACGAGCTTTTCTTGCGCATGGTCGACCGCAAGGCACGATAATTGAACAGGCATGGGGTCGAAGAAACGCCCATCGCCGAGAGACCCGATGAGCCCGGAGCTGCCGAAAAAACTCGCCGCCCTGATCGAAAAGGGGGTGTCCATCCCCTGCCCGTCGGCCGTCTGGGTCGGCGACGAGGTCCCCGCGGAGCGGATCCACGGCAAGGGGACCGTCCTGTTCCCGGGGACCCGCCTGGCCGGCGCAAAGACGCTGATCGGCCCCGGCGTGAAACTCGGCTCCGAGTCCCCCGTCACGGTCGTGGACTGCCGGATCGGGCCCGGCGTGGAGCTCAAGGGCGGCTCCTTCGAACGTTCCGTCTTTCTGCCCCGCTCCTCCATGGGCTCGGGCGCCCAGGTGCGGGAGGGCTGCCTCATCGAGGAAGAGGCCTCGGGCGCCCACACGGTGGGCCTCAAGCAGACGATCCTCTTCCCCTTCGTGACCCTCGGGAGCCTCATCAACTTCTGTGACTGCCTGATGGCCGGGGGCACGAGCCGCAGGGATCACAGCGAGGTCGGGAGCTCCTACATCCACTTCAACTACACGCCCAACCAGGACAAGGCCACGGCATCGCTCATCGGCGAGGTGCCCCGGGGCGTCATGCTCCGCGAGCCCCCGATCTTCCTCGGCGGACAGGGGGGCCTCGTGGGCCCCGTGCGGCTGGGCTACGGAACGCTGATCGCCGCGGGCACCGTCTGGGAAGACGACTGCCCCCGGGGGGGCATGCTCCTCAAGGGGTCGGTCCTGCGCTCGGAGCGCCCCCATCACCCGGGGCTCTACCGGGAGATCCGGCGCAAGGTCTGCAACAACGTGCTCTACATCGGCAACCTCGCCGCCCTGCGGCAGTGGTACGTTTACGTCCGCAGGCCCTTCCTGCAGGCCCTCGAGGGGGGCGAGGCGCTCTGCGAGGGTGCCCTGGAAGTGATCGACGGCGCCGTGCAGGAGCGTCTGGGCCGCCTCCGCGCGCTGGCCGCGAAGATGGAGGAGTCCATCGCCGTCGGCGAGAAGGTCCTCAAGGACCGCTCCCGGGGGATGCTGCTCAAGCAGCAGCGGGAGCTCCTGCAGAGATGGCCCGAGGCCGAGGACAGGCTCGCGGGCCTGGCCGACGGGTCGATCGGCGAGACCGGCCGCAACCGTTTCCTGGACCGGGTCGGCTGGCGGCTTTCGTCGGGGGCCGGCGACTACGTCGCATCCATCCAGGCCCTGGACCGGGAATCCGCGGATGCCGGCACGGCCTGGCTGCAGTCCGTCGTGGACACGGTCGAATCGCTCGCGCTGGACGCCCTGCCCTCCTTCCGGGGGTAGGGCAGCGCAGCCCCTGCGGGCGGCCGCCCGGGGGATACGGGTCGTCGCCGATGACCGGGTGCACCCCGAAATCGGCAGGGACTGTGAGAGGAACGCATGAACCAAACGATTTTCAGCCGACTTCGTGCATCCTTCGCGAAGTGGCACTTCTTTTTCGGTCGAGACCCCCGGCAGGTCCCTCCCTTCTCGATCGTCCTGTTTCCGCTGCGGCAGGCGGTCCTCTTCTGCGGCATCGGCGGCATCCTGGCCGTCAAGAAGGGACCGAAGCCGGCCGCCGTCGACGCCGGCGCCAACCTCGCGGCCTGTTTCGCCGAAATCCGGAACGTGCCGCTTGCCCGGGTCATCGCCCGGAAGGCCCGGCCGGCGGACTACCTCGGGGGCGAGGGCCCGCTGCGGGACATGGAGCGTGACCTCGTGCTCCTGAGACAGGAGCCGCACTTCCGGTCGCTCTTCTTCGATCCCCCCAGGGCGGAGGCCCTGCAGTCCCTGCTCCCCGAGATGACGGCCTTTCTCGCCGGGGAGGAGGGCCTGCTGGAGGCCGAGGCGGGGCGGTTCGCCACGACAGAGATGGAGATCATCACGGGCCGGCTCATCCTCCTCAAGGACATCCTCTGGGGTCTCGAGAAGGACATCCTGGCCAACATCGGGAAAACCCTGTACCTGGCAGGCGCCGGACACGTCGGGGAGCTCACCCCGGAGAGCTTCGCCCAGTACGCCCGCGTCAACTTCCTGCTCAACTGTATCGACCGGCTCGAGGTGCGGGGGCGGGACTCGGCGGGACTCCAGGTCGCGCTCACGCTCCGGGACCGTGAAACCCTGGAGCGGGTCGTCGAGGACATCAGGGGACAGGGGCTCGAAGAGGACTTCCGCCGCCGCACGGCGGACGGCGATCTGCGTAACGGCTCCATCCACGTGGCCGACCACGTCCACCCCGACGGGGGCGTCTGGCTTTCCTTCGTCTACAAGACCGCCTCGATCATCGGCAAGCTCGGCGAGAACGTCCGCAAACTGCGCGAGGCCGTCCGCGGCGACCGCATCTTCCGCGCCTTCGCCCGGCAGGCCACGATCTCCGAGTCGGCCTTCGCACACACCCGGTGGGCCTCGGTGGGCTCCATCACCGAGGAGAACTGCCACCCCATCAGCAGCTTCACCCTCCGCGCGCCCGACGGGCAGGTCCCGCCGGCGGGGCTGTGCGCCATCCCGGCGCCGATCGCCGCGAAGTTCGCCGACGCCATGACGCCGGGGACGAAATTTTACCCCGCCTACGGTCCGGGCCGCTGGACGATCAGCGTGGTCCTCAACGGCGACATCGACAACTACCGCATGCTGCGCTCGCTGCTCGAGTCGGCCTTCGGCTACGAGATCGCCCCCGAGGTCACCTCGGACACGAAGATCATCCCGCTGCAGGTGGAGCGCTACCTGCTGGACGGCAAGACCCTCGAGGAGGCCTTCCGGCTGGCCGCAAACGACTTCGAGGGCTCGCACGCCATCGCGATGACCAGCAACGTGGAGCCGGGGAAGATCTACCTCGCCCTCAAGGGCAGCGGGCAGGCGCTCTTCGTGGGCCTGCGCGAGGACCAGTACGTCTTCGCCTCGGAGCTCTACGGCATCGTGGAGGGCACCTCGCGCTTCATCAAGATGGACGGCGAGAAGCCCCGCGACCCCGGCAACCCGGAGACCGCCGGGCAGATCTTCGTGCTCGACCAGCACTCGGCGGGCGGGCTTGCGGGCATCCGCGCCCTATCCTACGACGGGCATCCCGTGGCGCTCACGGAGTCCATGATCCAGAAGGCCGAGATCACCACGCGCGACATCGACCGCGGCGCCTTTCCCCACTTCTTCCTCAAGGAGATCACCGAATCGGCCCAGTCGGTCCGCAAGACCCTGCGCGGCAAGTACCGCATCGTGCAGAAACGGGACGGCACGCGGAAGGTCCGCTTCAACCTGGGGGCCGACATCCTTCCGGCGGATTTCGTCAAGCGCCTCAAGGCCAGGAAGATCCGCAAGGCCTACGTCATCGGCCAGGGCACCGCCGCCGTGGCCGGCCAGGCGATCGCCGACGGGCTGTCCCTGTACCTCGAGGGCGCACCCGTCAACATCCAGGGGAAGAAGGCCTCGGAGATGAGCGGGTTTCTCCTCTGCGAGGACCTCTCGGACACGCTCGTCATGGCCGTGACCCAGTCGGGCACCACGACCGACACGAACCGCGCCGTGGCCATGGCCGCCGAGCGGGGCGCCACGATCCTCTCCATTGTGAACCGCCGCCAGTCGGACATCACGACGAAATCCCACGGCGTCTTCTACACGAGCGACGGCCGCGACATCGAGATGTCCGTGGCCTCCACGAAGGCCTTCTACTCGCAGATCGTGGCGGGGTACGTGCTGGCGCTGGCCTTCGCGCAGATCCTGAAGACACGGCCCGACGAGTTCATCGCCGGGGAGCTGGCGACCCTCGAGGCGGCCCCGGGCCTCATGCGGCAGGTGCTGGAAAAGAAGGACGAGATCCGCCGTTCGGCCGAAACGATGGCGCGGCAGAAGAAATACTGGGCCGTCGTGGGCAGCGGGCCCAACAAGGCCTCGGCCGACGAGATCCGGATCAAGCTCTCGGAGCTGTGCTACAAGACGATCTCGTCGGACTTCATCGAGGACAAGAAGCATATCGACCTCTCCTCGGAGCCCCTCATCCTCGTCTGCGCCGCCGGCAACCCCGAGACGGTGGCGGGCGACGTGGTCAAGGACACGGCCATCTTCAAGGCGCACAAGGCCTCCGTCGTCGTCTTCGCCGAGGAGGGCGAAACGCGCTTCGACCGGATCGCCGATTCGGTGATCCGCATCCCCCGGGCCCCCATGCCGCTGCCGGTGATCCTCAACACGCTGGCGGGGCACCTCTGGGGCTATTTCGCCGCCTCGGCCATCGACGACGACGCGGCCTTCTTCCGCGGCTTCCGCAACGAGCTGAGCCTCGCCGTCGTCGAGCAGGACCAGAAGCACTACACCCTGTACCAGCGGATCCTCGACCGCAACCTCCACCGGGTGCTCAAGGACTTCGCCGAGCAGTTCACGGAGCGCAAGAACCGCGGCGTCCTGACCCTGCTCAGCGCCCGCACGATGACGGACATCTCGCTGCTGACGAAGTACGCGGCGGGCAAGCTCCCCCTGGAGGACTTCTGGAGCGACTTCGCCGAAGGCGGGGGCGAGGCCTCGCCCATCGACCTGCTGAACGTCGCCTTCGGGCACGCCATCGACGAGCTCTCGCGTCCCATCGACGCCATCCGTCACCAGGCCAAGACGGTCACCGTCGGCACGAGCCGCAAGGAGGAGATGCTCCGCGGCGTGCTCTTCGATCTGCTGGCGAGCCTCAAGTTCGCCCCCAAGAACCTGAAAGCCGACAACATCCTCGCCCTGGATCGAATCCAGAAGGCCGTCGCCGGCATCCGGGGCTTCACCCTCTACGAGATCGCCGACCTCGACCCGGACGGGCAGCCGACGGACGACACGACCATCTCCATCGTCAACCGCGGCGGGGTCTCCGTGGGCATGGTTTCCCGCGTGGAGACCTCGAAGGCCCTCATGGGCACGAAGCGCACCATCGCCCGGACGGGCAGCCTCTACGTGGGGCTGGGGCGGGTGGACGGCCAGCCGCTGGTCATCATCCCGCTCATCCGGGGGGGAGCAGGGGTGAGCGGATTGCTGCTCGTGCACGTGGAGTTCAACCCGGCCCTCACCGCCTCCGACAAGGTGGAGATCCTGGGCGACCGCTACCGGGACATCCGGAACCTCGTCAACGAGTACAATCTCCCCTGGGACGACGCCTATCTCGGGGAGATGCCCATCGAGATCCTGCTCGGTGAGTCCGTCGAGTTCATCGCCGCCAAGATCCGCAAGACCCTGGACCCCAAGAAGGAGGGCCCCGCCGCATGATCGCCATCCTCGACTTCGGTTCCCAGTACAACCAGCTCATCGCCCGGCGCGTCCGGGAGTGCCGCGTGTACTGCGAGATCCTCAGCCACGACATCAGGGCCGCCGACCTCGAGGCCCGGAAGGTCGAGGGCATCATCCTCTCCGGGGGGCCCGCCAGCATCTTCGATGAAGGGGTCCCGACGTGCGACCCGGGGATCTTCGAGCTGGGCGTCCCCGTCCTGGGGATCTGCTACGGCGTGCAGCTCATGGCGCACACGCTGGGCGGGAAGGTCACCGCCTCGCCGCTTCGCGAGTACGGGCCCGCCGAGCTCGAGCTCAGCGAGAAGGGGAAGCGGTCGCTTCTGTTCGCCGGCCTCGAGGGGCGCCAGCGGATCTGGATGAGCCACGGCGACCGGGTCACGAGGCTGCCGAAGGGGTTCGCCGTCGCCGGCACGACGGTCAACTGCCCCGTGGCGGTCATGGAAGACCCCGCACGCAGGCTCTACGGCGTGCAGTTCCACCCCGAGGTGCACCACACGGTCAACGGCATCGCCGTGATCCAGAACTTCCTTTTTCGCATCTGCGGCTGCAGCCCCAGCTGGACCATGGGCTCCTTCATCGAGGAGAACGTCCGGCGCATCCGCGAGCAGGTGGGGGGCGAGCGGGTGCTCTGCGCCCTTTCGGGCGGCGTGGACTCGTCGGTGCTGGCCGTGCTCCTCCACAGGGCCATCGGGAAGAGGCTCGTGTCCATCTTCGTCGACAACGGCCTGTTGCGGGAAAACGAGGTGGAGGAGGTCGTCTCCACCTTCCGGGACCAGTACCACCTGAATTTCCGGCTCGTGCGGGCGGGCGATCGGTTCCTGCAAAAGCTGGCCGGCGTGGCCGACCCCGAGCGCAAGCGCAAGATCATCGGCCGCGAGTTCATCGCCGTCTTCGAGGAGGAGGCGAAGAAGCTGGGCCGGATCCCGTATCTCGCCCAGGGGACGCTCTACCCCGACGTCATCGAGAGCACCTCCTCCTTCGGCGGGCCCTCCGTCGTCATCAAGAGCCATCACAACGTGGGCGGCCTGCCCGCGCGGCTCAAGATGTCGCTCGTCGAGCCGCTGCGGGTCCTCTTCAAGGACGAGGTCCGGGAGCTGGGCCGCGAGCTGGGGCTTCCCGAGAGCCTCGTGGGTCGGCACCCCTTCCCGGGGCCGGGCCTGGCGGTGCGCATCCTCGGGCCCGTCACGAGGGAGAAGCTCGCCGTCGTCCGGAGGGCCGACGCCATCCTGCGCGAGGAGGTCTGGAAGGCGGGCCTCTTCAACCACGTCTGGCAGGAGCTGGCGGTGCTGCTGCCCGTCAAGACCGTCGGGGTCATGGGCGACGGGCGGACCTACGAGAACGTCATCGCCCTGCGGGCCGTCACGAGCACCGACGGGATGACGGCCGACTGGGTGCGCTTCCCCCACGACGTGCTCGAGAAGATCTCGAGCCGCATCGTCAACGAGGTCAAGGGCGTCAACCGCGTCGTCTACGACGTGAGCACCAAGCCGCCCAGCACGATCGAGTGGGAATGAACACACACGGGGTAAAGGGGGCAGGGTACCGGGCACAGGGGTGGAGAAAAGTCTTCTTCCTTCCCCGGCCCCTGGACCCCGCCGCGTGGATCGACCGGACAGACGGGATAGACTGAACAGACCGGACCAAAGAACCCTGAAAGGTTGGTGGCATGCGAACGAAATACATCTTCATCACCGGCGGTGTGTTGTCGTCCCTGGGCAAGGGGCTCGCGGCGGCCTCCATCGGCTGCCTGCTCGAGGCCCGCGGCCTCACGGTGACGAACATGAAGCTCGACCCCTACATCAACGTCGACCCGGGCACGATGAACCCCTTCCAGCACGGCGAGGTCTTCGTCACCGACGACGGGGCCGAGACCGACCTGGACCTGGGCCACTACGAGCGCTTCACCAGCTCGAAGCTCGGCAAGCTCAACAACCTCACGACGGGCCAGGTGTACTACTCCGTGATCTCCAAAGAGCGCCGCGGCGACTACCTGGGCGGCACCGTGCAGGTCATCCCCCACATCACCAACGAGATCAAGGACTACATCCACCGGGCCTCGGAGGGCTGCGACGTGGCCATCGTCGAGATCGGCGGCACCGTGGGCGACATCGAGGGACTGCCCTTCCTCGAGGCGGCCCGGCAGTTCCGCTTCGACGTGGGCAAGCAGAACGCCGTGTTCATCCACCTCACCTGGGTGCCCTTCCTGAAGACGGCGGGCGAGGTGAAGACGAAGCCCTCCCAGCACAGTGTCGCGGCCCTGCGGCAGATCGGCATCCAGCCCGACATTCTGCTGTGCCGCGCCGAGAACTACCTCGCCGACGGCATCAAGGCCAAGCTCGCCCTGTTCTGCAATGTCGAGGTGGAGGACGTCTTCACGGCCAAGGACGTGGAGCACATCTACGACGTGCCCCTCATGTTCCACCAGCAGGGCGTCGACGAGAAGATCGTCAACCTCCTCAACATCTGGACGGGGCAGCCGCGCCTGGGCGAGTGGGAGGAGATGGTCACCCGGATGAAGAACCCGAAGCACGAGGTGACGATCGCCGTCGTCGGCAAGTACGTCAACCTCGTGGATTCCTACAAGAGCCTCAACGAGGCCCTCGCCCACGGCGGGATCGCCAACGACGCCCGCGTGCAGCTCGTCTTCACCGACTCGGAGAAGATCGAGGAGGAGGGGGTGGGCGACAAGTTCAAGGGCGTCGACGGGATCCTCGTGCCCGGGGGGTTCGGCAACCGCGGGATCGAGGGCAAGATCCAGGCGATCCAGTACGCGCGGACGAACCGGGTCCCCTACTTCGGGATCTGCCTGGGCATGCAGGTGGCCGTCATCGAGTTCGCCCGAAACGTCGCCGGGATGAAGAAGGCCAACAGCACCGAGTTCGACCCCGACACGCCCTACCCCGTCATCGACTTCCTGCCCGAGCAGCGGCAGGTGACGGAAAAGGGGGGCTCCATGCGCCTGGGCGCCTACCCCTGCGTGCTGGACCCCAGGTCCTTCGCCTTCAGCGCCTACTGCGACCGCGAGATCGACGAGCGGCACCGTCACCGCTACGAGTTCAACAACGACTTCCGGGAGGCGCTGACCAAGAAGGGCCTGAAGATCACGGGGACCTCGCCGGACAAGCGCCTGGTCGAGATCGTCGAGATTCCCGATCACCCGTGGTTCCTGGGCTGCCAGTTTCACCCCGAGTTCAAGTCCAAGCCCCGCAGGCCGCACCCGCTCTTTGCGGCCTTCATCGACGCCTCGCTCAAGGCCAAGCAGCAGAAGGCGAAGAACGGGAAGAAGAAAAGGGGATAGGTTCAGGGGCCAGGATCCAGGGAAGAGAAGACACAAAATAAAGGGCAGAGCCTAAAAGCGGCTCTGCCCTTTTTGCGTTCAT
>Ga0116146_1001629_pt1 | contig 22203 bp, 13 predicted proteins | sample AD_JPNHG2_MetaG_FD_89748 | JGI IMG/M metagenome (GOLD analysis project Ga0116146, IMG submission 89748) | Active sludge microbial communities of municipal wastewater-treating anaerobic digesters from Japan - AD_JPNHG2_MetaG | ecosystem: Engineered > Bioreactor > Anaerobic > Digestate | place... | reverse complement strand
TTCGGCGGTACCATGAAGTAACCTGCAGGGCCGGAGGAGGAGTATAGGATTCGGTGTTATAGGTGTTGACCGGAAGAGAGAAAAGTGCATTGTCGGTGCTTACCTGCCACCTGAACGAGTAGATGCCGTTACCGTCCTGCAGGAGAGCCTTTGAGGTGAAAGTCGGGGGATCCTGGGCAAAGCATATTGTGTCGGATGTGCCGACTATGTTGTTTTTAATGAATGGCTGCACGATAATCTTCACCGGTTTGCTCACGTCGACCAGCGGTGTGGGGATCGATGAATCGGTTACCGTTCTCCTGAACCATACTGTAGCGGCTTCGGCAGCCGGCGGTTGGTAATTTACGGTACCTGTGGCCACCGGAGTCCAGGTAACCTCGTCGTAGCTTTTCTCCCACAGGTAGGAGTAAGGCTCGGTGCCACCGACAGGTATGGTACCGGTGATCTTAGGAGGAATCATGTTTGAGCAAACGGAGTCAACCTGGTTTCCGGTAACTGATGACCTGATTGAATTAAACAGGAAGCCGTTGAGGTTGGCCTTGAAACTCAGTTTCTTATCGCCCGGTTGTCCGGGAGTCGCGTTTGGGCTGAGGGAAGTACCGGTAATACCCCCTGCGGCGTTGAAAGTAATGTTGGCGGTAATATCATTGCTCACCCAAAGAAGTCCACCACCGCCGCCGCCGCCTTCGCCCCCGATACCGGCAGCTCTGTCGCCGCCTTTTCCACCCTGAGCAATAATGGAATAAGGTAAAGATCCGTAATTGCTTACCGAAAGTGCGACTGAGCCTCCCGCACCGCCTCCGCCGGCGCCTGCATTTCCTGTGGCATCGGAACCCGGATTACCTGATACGATAATATTTCCCCCGTTACCCAGCAGTGAGTCGGCAATGATGATTACTATTCCTCCACCGTTTCCGCCCGGTCCTGTTGTTCCGCCTGAAGAGGCCCTTGTGGATGCCCCACCGCCGCCTCCGAGAAACAGTCGGTCTATCATTGAAGGAAAGTATTCGGCCTTAAGGCCTCCCGAGGCTCCCTCGCGGGGTGCACCGCACGACGCATCCTCGTCACCTCCGGCTCCGCCTGTTCCTCTGTTACCGCCGCCGCCACCGCCGGAATATCTTCCGTTACCGCCGCCGCCACCATTAAATGCGGGCCCGAAACCTTTAATGTAACCTGGGTCGAGTAAAGAATTAAACTCGGTGTAATTGGCTGCACCCTCTCCCTTAAAGCCTGCATTGGTAAATGCCCTTGAATAATAATCTTTTCCATAGATTAATTCATCCAGGGCACGGCATATTCCGTCTCCGATTGTATCATTGCCTCCGGTGAAACCTTTTCCCGCAAGGTTAATATCGGCTGATAATCTGAGGGTACGTCCGATAATAAGTGCAAGTATACCTCCTTTTTTGCTTACCGGATCCCATCCGTCAACAGTCAGTGTTCCTGTTACATTGGCGCTGTTGTAAAAGGGGACTTTGACAATCTGTATGTTGCCCTTTGTATCATAGGAGTTTTTCAGATTATTTCTGAAAATAATTTCCTTTGTGCCGGTGTTTACCGACTGGGTAATGAGGAATTCCCACAGGCCCGGTTCTCCGTATTTATCCTGAAGACTTCCGAACAGCGGAGCCACCTGCACCTTCACACCCTGCATCTGAATTAACAGTATTGTATCCCCTCCGGCAACATTAAAGCCTGTTACATCGTCAACCGTAACCCTGTCGGTCCCAATGGTAATAACGCGTGCGAAGGGCATCCCGAGGTTCCCGGAAAGATTCTTCTGTGCGGCAGCTTCAGCGCCGCAAAGCAGAAAGAGGGTTATGAGGAATGCAATATTTTTATAGACCGGGGCCCTTCCTGACATTTTCCAGATTTCTGAGTTGCTAAATTAAAAAAATATTTGAACAAGTTCAGAAAATGGTTTTAACCTGTTTCAAACCTTATTCAACCCTTTCTACGGTAAATTTTACAGGAAGTTCCACAAAAAACACAGAACCTTTGTCTTTTTCCGATTCGAACCAAACCCGGCCGCCCGCCGATTCGACATATCTTTTCACAATCGACAGTCCGAGGCCCATACCCGACGATTTGGTTGTAAAATTGGGTGTAAACATTTTTGCCTTAAGTTCATCGGGTATCCCGGTTCCGTTATCGGCAACTGATACTATGGCCCTGTCGGATTTTACCTCGATACCGATTTTTATCTCGCCGTGCCTGTCCTGCGGTACAGATTGTATTGCGTTCTTAATCAGGTTGGAGAAAATGCCATTCAGGTGTTCCCTGTCGGCATAAACCATTATTCTGCATTTCTCAGGCCAACCGGCGGTAAATGTAATGTTTTCCGTGTCCCTGAAGAGTTCGAGGGTTGTTTTAATCTGTTCTGTAAGGTCGATTTCTGAAGGAGAGGGTGAAGGCAGTTTTGCAAATGATGAAAAGGCCGACGCTATCGAAGAGAGGGTTTCGATATATTCAATCTGGTTTTTGGTGAATTTTTCGAGTCTTTTTTCAAAATCAGGCACATTGTCTTTCCATGCCTTAAAGAGTTGCTGTACATTCAGCTTCATGGGTGTGAGCGGGTTTTTTATTTCGTGAGCCACCTGCTTGGCCATTTCACGCCAGGCAAACTCCCTTTCGGAGTCGGCCAGCCTCCTGGCGCTCTCCTGCAACTCATCAACCATTCGGTTATATCTGCTTACAAGCTCGGCTATCTCATCCCTGCCGTCGTAAACAAGATGTTCGCTCCTTCTTCCCAGCTGCACCGATGCGAGGCCGGCGCTCAGCATGCTGAGGGGCGCCGTCAGGCTTCTGCTTATTACCACCGCAAGCACCATGGTAATCAGTATTATGAGAATCGTGAAATTGGCCACGGCAACAATTACGTTTGATATCTCCCGTGTCAGGACACTCTGCATCCTGAAATACGGCAGGTTGAGATATGCAAGCAGATTTCCCTCACTGTTGTAAAAGGGCACGTAGGCTGACACATATTCAAGGGACGCTATTCTCTCACGCTGTATATATTCGCTTTTGGTGAGGGTTTCAAGGTTATTGAACGCATCCATGTTCAGGCGCCTGCTGGTCAGATTGCGGTAAAAAACCTCAGGCCGCGAAGTGGCCATCAGGTAACCGTTCTTGTCGTAAAGATTTATGTCGGTGTTGAAGACATTCGACAGCGAGATAAGGTATTCGTTGAGCGATGGGTTCGCGGGTCCTCTCCAGTCGGGTGCAAGTTCAGGCTCCGAAGCAAGCGTAGTCTCAATCTCAGTATAAATGGAGGTAATCTTCTCCTTGATGTTCTCCAGGTGCCGTGCCTTATACTGGTTTACACTGAATATTGCCACTATAACACCAACCGATATAAAAGAAAGGAGTAGTACGGCGATGAAGGAAATCTGGAGTTTCTGTCTGAAATTGAGGTAGAAAAGGCTCTTCAACCCCGGCCTGCCGATCGTTAAACCGGCAATGCCTGCCACCATAAGCGTCAGGGCAAAAATATAAGCAAATGAGATCAGGTTATCTGTAAAGGAGACTCTCCTGCTGCTTATCACAACTGTCACGTTGCCGTTCCTGTACAGTACATGATTGTAGCCTTCGCGGTTGAAAACGCGATAGTCATATTCACGGTCAATGTAAACTTCATCGGTTTTGTCATACGGGAAATCGCCTGTGCGAAGCACCCTGCTGCCGTTTATATACTTTGCAAAGGAATAATATCTGAGGCGCGAATAACCCTGGTACTTTTTATCAAGCAGAAGCTCGGAATAACCCTCCTGGTAAGAATCCACATCACTGAAGAGCTCTATGAAGAGACCCATCCTGTAACCATTGCCGGTATCGAAGAATAGCTGCCCGATATAGTATGACCTCCCTCCCTGGCCCTCCAGAAAATAAAATCCCGTACCCGTAATATTGTGGCCGTATTTTTCAATTCTTTCGCGGAAGAACCCGAAACAGTTATCCACCATTTTCTCTTCCGATGAAATCCAGAGAGGTGAATCATCACGGCACGAAACCACGCTCAGGCTGAAATTACCCCAGTATCCGTTGAAATAGCGGTTGTGCAGGTAATATGTTATGGAGTCAATCTCCCACTGAGTTGTCAAATCCTTTGAGACCATCCCGGCAAGAGTGGAGTCGGCAGAAATGGCCGGCCAGAGATTTATCAGCAAATGCTCAGCCTCAGGATCATGCTCGGATGAATATGTAACAGCAAGTACCTTTTTCCGTGCAACAGATTTCTCGTCGGAGAGCGAAATAACGAAATAAAGAGCATATATGGAAAAAATCAGCGAAAGAAAGATGGCAATATTGAATCCTGATGTCTTCTTTCTGTAAGCGGCAAACAATGTAATGCAGAATAATGAAAAAAAGAGCGCCGGCAAAAAAGGACTAATGCCAAAAACCATTAACGGCAATATTATCAGCAGGGAAACGCCGAGAGAGATTGCAAAAGAGGTGACTGTGGTTACGGCGGCAACCTCCCTGAGCACCTTTACCAGGTACAGCACCGGAGCTGCCGCCAGAAGATATATTGCCGTATAACCTGCAACCGTATACCACGACACTTCAAGCAGGCGGTAAGGTTCAAATACAATATTCGAATCGAAAACGATTTTTATGAACAGATAATGGTAAACAGCAAAAAAGAGTGCGCCGGGTGCCAGTAAGAAAACAAAACGGGCAACGGTAATTCTTCTCCCCCCTTCAGGCAACACATTAACCGGTATATTCCTGAAAAAAAACAACGACAGTGAACATACCAGTACGCTAAGCACAATCAGATGCCCCAGTGAAGGTATTACGACCGGCAGGGAGAACTGGTAACCGGTGAACAGGCCTGTGTTTCTCAGTACCTCGGGGGGGCCTTTCAGGGTTATAAGAATATAGATAAGCGAGAGGGAGGCAAGGATAAAAAGAAATGAATGAAGGTGACGGCCTCTATCCGCCAAAGCTTCTGCACAAAGAACTGCAAGGTAAATAAGAAGCAGAAAAGCAGCCGTCCATAGCAGAAGAGGGAACAGAGTAAAAAATGATATTTTTCTTTCGGCCGGAAAGACAAGGGAAAATAATTTCAGGCCGTCCGAGGTTGAAATATCATAAGGAGTCGAACCGGGAGGAGCAAGGCCGGTACCCGGCGGAAGTCTGAATGCCTCCGGAAAACCGTTGCTTACAAGCTTATTCTCAAATCCGTATTCGCTTCTTACCCTTAGAAGCGCAATCCATGTCTCGCGGCCCGATCTTATCCTGTGAGTAAGAAACCATCCGTTGTGAATAAAAATGAACGGTTTGGAAAAGAGAGTGTCGCTGTATACAACCGGGACCTCAAACGAATTATCCGACCAGTATGCCAGTTTCCTGTCGAGATATTCAAGTATTGTTATTCCTTCCCTGTTTATAACTTTAAAGATCCCCGACCCTGACTCCTGATCGATGCTCCCTCCCTTTTCAAGCCTCTCCTTAAGATCAAGCAGACATTTGCCTGTGAGGTATTCTTTTCTTTCAAGAATTCTGTTAAACCGTTTGGTCCGGAATTTATACTCAAAAGGGCTGTTGTACAGATAACCGGCAAATAATGCCATCGCAATGAATACCAACAGCATTGATGCGGTTATCAGTATTTTCCTTCTCCGGTGTGTCATCCCTTGTTTTTTAACCATGATGATACGGTATACCCTTTATGATTGTTAATGCCCTGTATAGCTGTTCAGCGAACAATAACCGTACCACCTGGTGTGAGAAAGTCATGCTGGAGAGGGATATCTTTTTGTCGGCCCTCCTGTAAACCTCTTCCGACACTCCCCAAGCCCCTCCGGTCAGAAATACGATCCTTTTTACGGGTTTCATCATCATTTTTTCAATCTCTGCGGCAAAAGCAACAGACCCTGACTGCTCTCCCCTCTCATCCAGCAAAACAACATAATCTTCACCCGACAGTTGTTTCAGTATCTGAACCCCCTCCCTCCTTTTTACCTCATCGGGTGTCATCCCCGGGGTGCTTTTTATTCCCTGAACCGTAACAATTTCAAAAGCCGTCATCCTCGAAATACGCTGAGAATAGTCCGAGATACCTTCCTCCAGGTATTTTCCGCTTGTCCTGCCGGTAAACAATAAGACTATCTTCATACAATTCAGACCCCGGATTTTTTAAATTACACCGGTTATCTGCAAAAATAAGCAATAAATATCCTCCTTCTGTGTTAATGAATCACGGTAATGGAATTTATAAAGTATTTTGTGTAAATTTGCCTGACACTATCATCTGTAAAATGAAAGTCTTTCTTACTGCCGGTATCTTAATACTCTGCGTAAACTCCACCCCGTTTGCCGCGGATTCCGGCCAGGACCAGCCCAGGATACCTGCAGAGATAACCATTGCTTTCCGGACAGGAAATTCCGCAGAACTCTCAAAACACCTTAACAACACCGTTCAGATTATGATGCTTGGCAAGGAGGACTTTTACAAGAAAAATATTGCCGAAACAATTCTTCGCGATTTCTTTAACGGGTATCGTGCCAGGGAGTTTATTGTAAAACACCAGGGCGGAACTGCCGATGCACAGTATGCAATAGGGAGTCTTAAAACCGACAAGGGCAGTTTCAGGGTTTATTTCCTTCTTAAAAAAGTCGGCACGGAATTTCTCATCCACCAGATCCGCATCGATCCTGATGAATCGAACTGAACTCCATGACTTTATTGAAAGAAGCCTCCGTGAGGATATCGGTGACGGAGATCATTCAACGCTTGCCTGTATTCCTCCCGATGCCGAAAGCTCGGCCAAACTGATCATTAAGGAAAAATGCATTATAGCGGGGCTCGATGTCGCCCGCGAAATATATGCTTTTGCCGACAGGAAGCTTAAGGTTGATTTTTACTTAAGCGACGGCGACGAAGTGATGCCGGGAACAATAGGTTTCATTGTAACAGGCAGCGCCAGAACAATACTCACCACCGAACGTTTCATGCTGAATGTCGTTCAGAGAATGAGTGGCATTGCAACATCGGTTAGGGAATACACCAAAAGGCTGGAAGGCCTTAAAGCACGGGTCCTGGACACACGCAAAACAACCCCGGGGATGAGATTTCTCGAAAAGGAAGCCGTCCGTATTGGTGGCGGGGAAAACCACAGGATGGGTCTCTATGACATGATAATGCTTAAGGATAATCACATAGATTACGCCGGCGGTATCGAACATGCCATACTTAAAACCAGGGATTACCTTGCCCGGACCGGCAGAAACCTGAAAGTGGAAATCGAGGCACGGAGTCTCGGCGATGTCAAAAAGATTCTTCAAACCGGCGGTATTGACCGGATAATGCTCGACAATTTCACCATTGAAGAGACCAGAAGAGCCGTTGAACTTATAGCAGGAAGGATTGAAACCGAATCATCGGGCGGAATAAACCTGGAAAATATCAGGCAATATGCCGAATGCGGGGTGGATTACATTTCCGTAGGTGCCCTTACACATCACATTAAGAGCATCGATATCAGCCTTAAGGCCATGGCAAGGAAGTGACAAATATCAGCCGCAATGAAGATATTTGTCAACCAGCTTCATCAAGTCTTCATTGGTTTTCAGCTCTTTCCTTAGTTCCTTATCGTTGAAGGATTTAAGTTTGTTGCATGTATTTTCGATCAATGAAGCGGGGAAAATACCGTCCTTCTCAAAAATCTTCCTTTTTTCCATCAGAGCTTCGGCCGACTCGTGACATGAAGAAGGGAGCGGTTTAAACTGCATGTCCTTACCCTTTTTTTCCCTGAATATATTGTAATCAACATACAGATTCTCTGCAAAGGTATCTGCACCCGGCATTTCAAGTCCGTGCTGTGCTGCCACTACCAGGCCGGCAAAGAGCAGGTAAATATCGGCAGAGCCGTCGGGCGATCTCAGTTCGATGCTTTGTTTCGCCGGGAAAGTGGTGATGTCAAAATCTTCGAGCGGGTTTGCATCCTTTATCATATTTGTTACACCCAGCCAGCCAAGCGGCACTCTCACGAGAACCGACCTGTTTCTGTCGCCCCAGCAGATGTTTGTAGGGGCTTCCTGGTCGGGGACCAGCCTCAGATAGGAGGTCGGGATGGTATTTCCGAAGGCTGTGAGCGGGGCTGCCAGGTCAAGTATCCCTGCAATCATCTTTCTTGCAGTATTACTTAGCCTTCCGTTCTCCACCATTACGTTTATTCCGTTTCGTTCGAGCATCATATGCACGTGCATGCCCGAACCGGCCATGCCGATTGTAATTTTGGGGGCAAAACTTATTTCCACCCCGTACTCATAACCGAGTACCCTGAGTATCCATTTTGCTATCATGAGCTGCTCAACCGCCTCATCTATTTCGACCGGCAGAAACTCAATTTCATGCTGCTCATAGTCGAATCCGTCAGCCGAAAAACTGCCTACTTCACAGTGTCCGTACTTGATCCTGCAGCCTGCCCTTGCACACAGATCAAGAGCCCTTACCCGGAGTTCCTCGAATTTTGAGAAAGGCATTGACTGGTGATACCCCTTCTGCCCCGTTAACGGATAGAGAGTATTCGACTGCGATTTTATATAGAATTCCAGTTCCCCGAAAGCCCTGAAGGTAAGTCCGGTACTCTCCCTGAAACGTGAATATGCCTTTCTCAGAACATACTCCGGGGAATTTTCGAGCGGGAGCCCTTTATTGTTGTAATATGAGCACAATATGTCGAGAGCGGGAACCTTGCTGAAAGGATTCACAAAAGCCGTTCTGAATCGGGGTATTACATAAAGATCGCTTGCCCCAGGTTCGACAAATGAAAACAGACTCGAACCATCAACCCTTTCACCGGTCGACAGAATAGATACAAGGTGCTCCCTGCTGTACGGAACAAAATTCAGCATTTTGAGTTTGCCGTCTTCTGCAGGATATCTGAAATTGATCATGGAAATATTCCTGGCTTCAATAAATCTTACTATATCATCCCTTGTAAATTCCGCAGGAGATTTCTTCAGATACCTTACCAACTCATTCGGGTTCATTGTTATTCCGTTTTCCATCTGTAATTAATATTTTGTGAATCACAAAATTATGTATTCGCACCGGTCATGCTTAATGATTTTTCTCATGGAAATTATGTAGCCGGCCGCAGATTATATAATATTGAATTTTTGTTTACTTTTGGTTACCTATTCCTAACCTATGCATAAATGGTTTATTGTATCTGTCGTGCTGCTTTCCGCCGCCTGTGCGAGAAAAGAGCCTGAAATTAATTTCCAGGCATCAGAGGCAATAAAATATTTCAACACTATTGACTCAATCTGCAACAAGGATAACGGAAAATTATGGGGTGTGAATTTCTCCGGGCCCGTCATGTTCGTTGACCGTCCTTCAAGGAGAATATTTGCTTCACGACCCGACAGGGAAGGCCTTCTCAGAATAAAAGACGGGGTGTGGCAGGGTATATTCCCCCGCGAAAGGATAATTGAAAACGGACCCGTTGAATATGGAGGGGAGTACTATGCCATGATACCGCTGCCCAGACAGGAAGACCGGTACAGGATTATTACAATGGCCGTCAGCGCTCTTTACAGAATTTACCTCAAATCGAACGGCTTTGAACCCGAAAGGTTTTTTATCCGTTACTGGGACGAAAGGCCTTCGAGAGTCTGGCTTAAACTCGAATACAGGGCTCTTAAAAAGGCTCTGCAATCCGACAGGGAGGATCTCCCCGGCTACCTCAGAGATGCAATCATCTTCCGTTCGGCCAGGAGGGAACAGATACGCAGTTCGCAAGCCGATGAGAACAGGTTTGAAAAATATAACGGCCTCTCGCTTTTTACTTCGGTGATATTATGCAACGAGACCGAAGAAAAGGCTAATACGAGGATGATTGAAAATATTGATTTCTTCTATTCTCTGCCATCTTTTTCCAGGTCGGCAGGAACAATCCTTGGTTCAGTGTATGCCTTTCTGCTTTACAGAAACGGTTTCGACATAAAAGGCATCAGCCTGAACGGGGGCAGCATTGACAGCCTGGCAGTCAGCTATTTCGGACTGGAGCTGCCGGAAATATCGAGAGATGTGGCAGGCAGTCTTGCCATCGTGTATGACGTTGACGCAATCTACAAGGAAGAAGAACAGAGGATGACAGGCATAAGGGAAAGGGTCAGAAGGCAACTCTCAAAATTTACCGAGAAGCCGGTCCTGACACTCGAACTTGAGAGTCCCAATTTCGACTTTGAACCTGAAGATGTAAGGCCTCTGGATACGCTTGGTACAATTTACAACACTTTAAGAGTGTCGGACAACTGGGGAAAACTTACCGTTGAAAAAGGCGGCTGTCTTCTAACCGATAACCTTAAGACCATCCGGCTTGGGGCAAAAAACATTAAAGAATCAAAAAATCACATTAACGGTGACGGATGGCAGCTGATCCTTAACGGAAACTGGAAGGTTGTAAAACAGGACGACAACTATTCGCTCCGGAAAACATCTTTCTGAAGCTCTCTCAGTTTCTCCTCCAGATGACTGATTTTCAACAAGGCATCCTGTTTCTTCTTTTTCTCCATCTCAACAACATCCCCGGGAGCATTCTTCACAAACTTCTCATTTCCCAGCTTCTTCTCAACAATGGCCAGGAAACCTCTGGTGTAATCAAGCTCTTCCCTGATCCTTTCAATTTCTTCTTCCCTGTCGTGGCTGCCTGAAGCAGGGACAAAGTATTCCACTGTGCCTGCCATGAATGAAGCGGCATTTTCCACCTTCGATCCGGTGAAAACCACATTATTTATGTTACACATCTTTCTGATAACCGGAATGAAAGTCTGATCGTAGTCGCTGCCGGCCTTAATAAAAAGGTCTATTTTCTCACTGTTGGGAATATTTTTTTCCTTTCTCAGGTTTCTGAGAGAACTGATGACTTCTTTAGCGTACTCAAATCCCCCGGAAAGCCTGTCGTTATGCTTCCGTTTAATATTTATTCTGCTGGTCATAATGCTCTCACCCTCTTTTCGAGTAGCGAGCAGCTGCCATATTTCCTCGGTTATAAAAGGCATAAAAGGATGGATGATCTGCATAAGCCTTTCGAAAAACGAGATTGTTGCAGCGTAGGTCTTCGCGTCAACGGGTTTCATATATTCAGGCTTGATTATCTCAAGATACCATCCCGAGAATTCATCCCAGAAAAGCTTGTAGCTTTTCATGAGGGCTTCCGATATTCTGTACTTTTTAAAGTCGGCATCCGTCTGCAGAAGGACCCTGTTGAGAACCTCTTCCATCCATTCGGCAGCGATAGCCGATGATTCAGGCTGCGGAATGTTATTGTCCGTTTTCCAGCCTTTAACAAGTCTGAATGCGTTCCATATCTTGTTTGCGAAGTTTCTTCCCTGTTCGGGAAGGCTGTCGTTATAGAGAAGGTCATTTCCGGCGGGTGAGCAGAGAAGCATGCCAACCCTTACCCCGTCGGCGCCGTATTTGTCAATCAGATCAAGCGGTTCAGGGGAGTTCCCGAGCGACTTCGACATTTTCCTTCTCTGCTGGTCGCGGACCAGTCCGGTAAGATAAACATTACTGAATGGTTTATCTCCGGCAAATTCATACCCTGCAATAATCATCCTGGCAACCCAGAAGAATAGTATTTCAGGTGCTGTGATGAGGTCACTTGTGGGGTAATAATACTTCATGTCGGGGTTCCCCGGATTATTGATGCCGTCGAAACATGTTATCGGCCAGAGCCACGAAGAGAACCATGTATCCAGCACATCCTCATCCTGTCTCAGGTCGTCTTTTGTCAGTCTGCTGTTACCCGATTCATTTCTTGCAAGCCTTAGTGCTTCGTCTTCATCGTGGGCCACAACAAATTCATTGTCGTTATAATACCATGCCGGTATCCTGTGCCCCCACCAAAGCTGCCGGCTGATGCACCAGTCGTGCACGTTTTCCATCCAGTGGCGGTACAGGTTCCTGAACTTTGAGGGGTGCAGTTTTACGTCGCCGTCGATAACCGCCCTGAGGGCCGGCTGTGAGATTTCCTTCATTTTCAGGAACCACTGAACCGACAGTTTGGGTTCGATTACGGCATTGGTACGTTCGGAGCGTCCTATCTTGTTGACATAGTTTTCAACCTTTACCAGATTCCCGCTTTTCCGCAATTCCTCTTCGGCCAGTTCCCTTGCCCTGAATCTGTCGACTCCTGTAAACAGGAGAGCCTTTTCACTTAGCGTACCGTCATCATTAAAGATATCTATTGCAGGAAGTTTATTCTTCAGCCCTATTTCGTAGTCGTTGATATCATGTGCAGGTGTAATCTTAAGGCACCCTGTTCCGAACTCCATATCGACATATTCGTCGAAAATAAACGGCACTTCCCTGTTAACCATCGGGACTATTACCTTTTTACCCTTAAGGTGTTTATATCTTTTATCGGCAGGGTTGGCACATACTGCTGTATCTCCCAGTATGGTTTCTGGTCGTGTTGTTGCAACTGTGATATAATCCTCACTGCCTGCAACACGGTACCTTACATAGTACAGTTTTGATTTTTCCTCGGTATAATTCACTTCCTCATCCGAAACGGCCGTACGTGCCTCAGGATCCCAGTTCACCATCCGCACTCCTCTGTATATAAGCCCTTTACGGTACAGGTTAACGAAAACTTTTATCACCGAGTCGTATCTCTTCTCATCCATGGTAAAAAGGGTCCGGTCCCAGTCGCATGAAGCACCTAGCCTCTTAAGCTGTTCAAGAATTATTCCGCCGTGTTTATTGGTCCACTCCCATGCGTGCTTCAGAAACTCTTCCCGGCCAATATCGCGCTTGTCGATTCCTTCGCTTTTAAGTTTGGCCACCACTTTTGCCTCAGTGGCTATTGAGGCATGGTCGGTTCCGGGCACCCAACAGGCATTCTTGCCAAGCATCCTCGCCCGGCGGATAAGGACATCCTGAACAGTGTTATTGAGCATGTGGCCCATATGCAGGACCCCTGTTACGTTTGGAGGAGGTATTACAATAGTGTAAGGTTCACGTCCGTCGGGTTTGCTTCTGAAAAATCCGTGTTCCATCCAGTAAGAATACCATTTGCTTTCAACCTTTGAAGGTTCATATCGCGGGGGAATGTTCATATGTAGCTTTTGTCTTGAAAAGTTAAGGTGCAAAAATACAAAATTTACTATATTAGCCGGGTGCAACGGCTAAACATGAAGATTTCAGATACTGCTTTCAGCCATGGCTTCTGCCTGAGAAAAAATTTTTTTCATTTTATCATCCCTGCGGTTCTGTTATTCTGGATGGCGGGATGTTCAAAGGAAGAACCACCCCGGAACCTCAAAGAGCTGATCAGTGAAGCCCTTGCCGGATCGGTTAAAGCCGATTCGATAAAGGCCAATGTACTGTGGCTTGAATCGATGGGCACCAGGTTTTCACTTGCTGATAACCGCAGGCAGGTGGCTGTGGCCATAAGAAACCGGTTTATCAGAATGGGTTATTCTGAAACAAGGCTCGACTCTTTCATGATTAATGTCACCTACAGGCAGGTAAGCTATTCCCTGTGGCAGTATAATGTAATTGCAACCCTTGAAGGTCTGGTGCAGGACGACACTGCAAGCATTATCGGGGCACACCATGACAATATTTTATCTTCATCATCAGGAGATCCGTTTATCAAAGCTTACGGGGCTAACGACAATGCAAGCGGAGTTGCAACTGTTCTTGAGGTTGCAAGGGTGATGAAGAAAAACAATTATATACCAAAGAGCAGGATACTATTCATAACCTACGCGGCGGAAGAGCTTGGACTTAAAGGCAGTTATGCCCATTCGGCTTCTGCCGCAGAGCAAAATCTTAAGCTGCGGTGCATGCTTAACAACGACATGGTTGCCTTTTGTCCCTTTACTGATAAGCAGAACTGGATTGTGAACATCATTGATTATGACAACTCCCACGAACTGAGGCTTGGTGCAGAAACCCTGGCAAAGAAATACACATGCCTGAAATTCATTAACGACAACAAATACCAGAAACAGAGCGACAGTTATCCCTATTCCCTGAAGGGTTATCAGGCCCTGTTTTTCATCGGGCAGGCACCCGACCCGAATTACCACACACTTTACGATGTATCAGCAGCCTGCAACTTTGATTTCTGCGCAGAGGTGGTAAAACTGAACTGTGCCATTCTTGTGGAAAAGAATTAATCAGTACAGCTTTTAAATCTCAAATCTGCCGATTCTTCCGCTATCCCATTAACTCCTTACAGACAAATATCTGTCCATATTGCCAAAAATCATCGTTTCCCATTTCACAAATTCCTTACATTTGTATTTAAATCAACTTTTCTCTTATGCCTTCAATATCCGACAAAGGCCGTGCAATGCCACCATCTCCGATAAGGAAGCTTGTTCCGTACGCCGAAGAAGCGAAACGGAAAGGCCGGAAGGTTTTCCACCTCAACATCGGCCAGCCCGATATCCCGACTCCGGAGGTTGCCCTCAATGCAGTAAGGAACCTGAATATCAAAATACTTGAATATTCACATTCGGCCGGCAATGAATCGTATCGCCGCAAACTGGCCGGCTATTATAAATCTATTGGCATTGACATTGACTTCAGCAACATTCTTGTCACCACCGGCGGTTCGGAAGCGGTACTTTTCACGCTTATGTCGTGCGTAAACCCCGGCGAGGAGATTATTACACCCGAACCCTTCTATGCAAACTACAACGGCTTTGCCACTGCCGGCGGAATTAAGATTGTACCGGTAACTTCGAACATAGACGACGACTTCGCACTTCCGCCGATTTCCGAGATCGAAAAAAAGATCTCCCCGAAAACAAAAGGCATTCTAATCTGCAATCCCAACAACCCGACCGGCTATCTGTACTCAAAGGAAGAGTTGCTGATGCTGAGCGACATAGTTAAGAAGCATGATATATATCTGTTTTCCGACGAGGTATACCGGGAGTTCTGTTATGACGGTGCGCTTCATTTCTCCGCAATGAACCTTGAAGGAATTGAGCAGAATGTTGTGATGTTCGATTCTGTTTCAAAGAGATACAGCGAATGCGGGGTAAGGATAGGGGCCATCGTAACACGCAACCGCGAGGTAACCGGCACTGCCCTTAAGTTTGCCCAGGCACGACTCTCACCTCCGGGCCTCGGCCAGATAGTTGCCGAAGCATCCCTCGGTACACCTCCCGACTACTTCCGCGAAGTAAACAGGGAATACACTGCACGAAGGAACTACATGGTTGAAGCTCTTAACAGGATACCAGGCGTTTACTGCCCGAAACCAAAAGGGGCATTTTATACGGTTGTCAGGCTGCCGGTAGATGACGCCGACAGGTTCGCCCAATGGCTTCTTGAGGAGTTCGAATACAATAATCAGACAGTTATGATTGCCCCTGCCTCCGGCTTCTACTCAACGCCAGGGCTTGGCAGAAATGAGGCAAGAATTGCCTACGTGCTCAATATCGAAGACTTAAAGGGCGCCATGAAAGTGCTGGAAGAAGCTTTGAAGGTTTATCCGGGGAGAACCGGAAATTAACCGGAAAATCTGTAAATCACACCTTCTTTCATTTCAATCATACAACAGGTATTTCTTCCTTATCCGGCTGAATTTTTCCAGTCCGTCCCTCCATGATGCTCTGATTTCCCCCGCACTCAAACCCCTTATTATCTGCTCCCGCAGTTCAGGTCCGCCTGCCAGTACATCAAAATAGCTGTTGAAGAAATTATCTTTTTCAGGAAAATCCCGGTATGCCTGAATTAACCATTCAGGATTTAAATTTGGACGGGGTACAGTTCCGTCCTTTATTGCGTCTCTGAGATCCGTCCCGTAACATTTTTGTCCGAGCAGTGGCGGATTGGCGGCACCGGGCACACTCTGCGGCGTGAAGCTGAAACCCCTGTCGGGAAGAAGCGGATGGCCAAATGCCTGGAATGGAAAATCCGTGCCCCGGCCGCATGAGATGACCGTACCTTCAAAGAAGCACAATGAAGGATACAGCCAGACCGCCGTCTGATTGGGAAGGTTTGGTGATGGTTTTACCGGCAGTTCATAATGAGTATTGTGAGAATAGTTCTTACACTTTACCACCCTGAGGTCACACTTCTTACCCCCTTCAAGCCATCCCTCCCCGTTTATCATCCCTGCATATTCACCTGTGGTCATCCCGTGAACCACAGGGACAGGGTGCATACAAACGAATGACCTGTGAGCCATGTCGGGGATGTTGCCATCTACATAAAATCCGTTTGGATTCGGCCGGTCCAGAACCACGAACATCACGTTGTTTTCTGCGCAGCTCTCCATAACATAATGCATCGTTGAGATATAGGTATAAAACCTTGCGCCCACATCCTGAATGTCGTAAACCACTGCATCAATGCCTTTCATCTGTCCGGAGGAAGGCTTCACCGATTTGCCGTAAAGACTTACAACAGGGAGGCCCGTAAGCGGGTCTTTTCCATCCGTTATTTTCTGCCCTGCATCGGCAAGGTCGCGGAAACCGTGCTCAGGCGCAAAAATCAGGATGATGTTCACACCGTGTTCCAGAAGTTCATCCACGGCATGTCTCTCCCCTGCCACCGAAGCCTGGTTGGCAACAACAGCCACCCTCTTCCCTTTCAGTATTTTCAAATACTCCGACGGCTGCATGTCGCCCGTGATAACTCCCCGGCCGGTGCTGCCGCATGCAGTCAGGAACAGAAAAAGCCGGATGATTAACAGACTGAATATTTTCATGACGGGTACTTTTTCAGGACCAGCAAATAACAGGTAAATCTATGATTTTTTAAGAACAGAATACGACTTAAAGGAGCAGAAAATTAAAACCAGACGGAACGCGTATTGCCGCCGATTTCAGCGCGGATTTTCGCGGATCTATCTTCGCTCAATCATGTACTTGTCGTCATATTTGTATTGTAAAACGTGAAAAACAATTTAATGCGGATTAATCTGCGTTCATCAGCGCTCCCGACGCAGGCGGGATCCGCGTTCATCCGCCGCATCCGCGTCATCCGTGTGCCATTTCCTTGCTGTATAAACTGAAAACCAATGGAACGCAGATCGTCGCGGAATTGATCCGCGTTTATCCGCCGCATCCGCGTCATCCGCGTGCCATTCCCTAATCTTAAATTGGCCGAAGCCGGGTTTTTGTCAGGTCAGCTACCAACGCCTGAAGAGAGTAAAGAACACTTGTGAACATCCGGAAATTTTAATTGCTAACTTTGGCTCCGTTAACATAAAATGAACCTTCCTTTATTTATAGCACAGAGGCTCATCCGGGAAAGGAGGCAGGGGACATCCTTCTCCCGTCCCATAAATGTCATTGCAGTGGCCGGCATAGCTGTCGGCCTGGCCGTCATGCTTCTGGCAGTTTCCATCCTTACCGGGTTCAAGAAACAGATTACCGATAAAATTACGGGGTTCGGAAGCCATATCCAGATAGTGAATTTTGATTCAAACATTTCATACGAAACATCACCCATAACCACAAATCTTGAATTTCTTCCGGCCCTCAGGAAACTGCCGGGCATCCGTCATATACAGGTCTTCGGGCTTAAGGCCGGGATTATCAAAACGGAGACGGACATACAGGGCGTGGTATTAAAAGGTATTGGGCCCGACTTCGACTGGAGCTTTTTCCAAAGCTGCCTGGTGGACGGTACAATTTTCACTGTAAGCGACTCATCTTCAACCAACAGTGTTGTAATCTCAAAAAAACTCTCGTCGCTGCTCCGGCTTAAAACGGGAGATTCGTTTGCAATGCATTTTATCCAGGACCCGCCCAGGATGAGAAAATTCACAATAACCGGGATATATGAAACCAGCCTTGAAGAGTTCGACAGGATATATGTTTTCTGCGACATCCACCATATTAAGCGCCTTAACGGCTGGAAGGATGATGAGGTAAGCGGTTTTGAAATTTTTATTGACGACTTCGCCAGACTTGACCAGATGACCATGGCTGTGAGAGACATGACAGGATACAGGCTGATGCCCGACGAGCCCAAAGTGAAAGTCACAAATATCAGGATGAGATACCCTCAGATATTCGACTGGCTTGGCTTTCAGGACATGAATGTGCTCGTGATTATAGTGCTTATGCTTGTGGTGGCCGGTTTTAACATGGTGTCGGGTCTTATAATCCTTATTCTTGAAAAAACCAATATGATAGGTGTGCTTAAAGCGCTGGGTACTGAAGACAAGACCATCCGCAAAATCTTCCTCCACCAGGCCGCATGGCTGATTTTCAAGGGGCTCCTCTGGGGAAATATAACAGGTATCGGCCTGGCCCTGCTGCAGCTGCACACCGGACTGATCACCCTGGATCCCTCTTCATATTATATAAGGAGCGTTCCGGTAAACATCGATATTGTTCATATACTCCTACTTAATGCCGGTACAATGGCAGCCATAATACTTGTACTTCTGGTTCCTGCGCAGCTCATAAGCAGGATCACTCCGGTTAAGGCAATAAGATATGATTAACGCTTGTCTGCGGTGATTATAAGTAAAGAAACATTAGTCAAAGCTTTTGAAGCCGGACTGCCCGGTGAAGAGGTGCAGTGGGAGATGGCTTCCTCCGACAGGCTGATCAAAAACTTTCCCCGGATACCACGACACGACACCGCCGAAGCTGCTGTGATGATACTGCTTTACAGGTTAAACGGCAGCCTCTTTACGGTCTTCATCAAAAGGCCCGATTATGAAGGAATACACGGCGGACAAATCAGCTTCCCCGGAGGAAAAAGAGAAAGAAACGACAGGTCGGCCGAAGAAACTGCCCTGAGAGAAACATCCGAGGAAACAGGCCTGCCGGCAGAAAACATAAAAATCATAGGGCAACTTACACCTTTATATATACATGTCAGCAATATCAATGTAATTCCGTTTGCGGGCTGGTACGAAGGCATACCTGTATTCACTCCTCAGAAAAGCGAGGTGGATTTTTTAATTGAAGCCGATATGGAGAGTTTTATCAGAGAACCGGTAATCAAAACTGGTGATTTTAAGGTAAGGGGAGAAAACATCAGAATAAAATACTTTGATTACACGGGACATGTAATCTGGGGCGCAACTGCAATGATCTTTAACGAATTCCTGGAAATTATCAGAAGGTCACGACCGGAAGTCAGGGGATAAGATTCCTGTAGCCGGAATACCTTGCAAGCACCTCCGAAACATAGGCCACCGGTTCTGCTCCCCTGCAGTAACCGAATTGCACAACAGGATCATTGTAATACTCTGGGTCAGATTTCTTCAGCAGAAAGTATGCGACATTATCATCCCACACCATCGGATTTCTTCCGTGCTTATCTGCCAGCCTCATGGCATCAAGAACATTTCCCTCACCGGCATTATATGCTGCAAGCACAAATTTCAGGCGTTCGTTCTCGTCTGGTATCTTGTCCTCAAAAAATTTCTGCAGGTACCTAAGATACATCACGCCTCCCTTAATATTATTTATAGGTGAGGATGTTACATCTATTCCAAAATGTCTTCCGGTTGACGGCAATACCTGCATAAGCCCGTAAGCGCCGGCAAAAGATCTCACATCATGCCTGAAACCTGACTCCTGGTAAATAAGCGACGCCAGCAGCCGCCAGTCCCAGTTAAGTGAATCACTGTAAGCCTTGATGTAATTGTCCCATGCCGACATTTTCCCGGTGTTAAGCGTATAGAAATCGCTTTTGACAATCCTGGCGAGGTTCTCGTTCCTGAAATAATTTGAATAGAGAATTGCGTGCAGGCCGTTGCCTTTAATCATCTGCAGCCATTCATTTATCGCCCCGGCCATAAGCTCCGACCCCTCTTTCCTTATTCCCCATGCCAGCCCGGCCGGCTGCGAAATAATGGTACTTACATCAATTATCGGGTTATACGTTGCATTGACGATTGCCACATTTTCATCACAAACGGCAAAATCAATTATCCGCCGTGCAACCATCGAAATTATCTTGTCGGTCTCGTAAGGAACTTCCGCCACGGTGAATCTTCCCCCAGTGTTATCATTGAGACTCTTTATTGTTGCAGCAGCAGTTGACCCCGACTGCACATAAACCGTCTTACCGGCAAGATCTCTGACATCACGTACCAGGCTGCCTTTTATTTCCTCAGTGCTTAGCTTCGACCACCTGTTCGGTTTCCGCTGGATAAGCACCTGCCCAGAAACAGTAACCGGATCAGTAAGTCTGATATTCCTGTTCCACCTGATATTTTCACCAAGACCCGATACCAGAATATCCGCTTCACCGTTAAGAAGCATCTCAACGGAAGCATTGATATCATTGCTTGTTATAATCTCAATATCCAGTCCGGTGTATGATGAAAATGATTTAAGCAGATCGTAGTGGAACCCCATCTGGGTACCACGGTAAATAAAGTAGTTCGTGGAATTGAAATCGGTTACCGCTGTTATCTTCCCTCTGGTTCTCAGAACATCCAGGTCAGCCACATAAAGATTCGGCTGGCCTGACGGAACCATGTTTTTGTCGCATGAAAAGAACAGCAATAGAACAGCAATTGCAAATAATATTCTCCTTATCAATATACCCTTTTTTGGTTCTTAATTCGGGGTGCAAAGATAGTGATTATTTTTAATCATAAAACGTCCATGCAATTCCATACCTGAAAGTCCTGACATTCAGAGGATAACCCGGAATCATAAAGTAGTTATAGCCTGTAAACCCCGAATTGAAATGTTCAAGTGCGAGAAAGATCCTCGTTCTTCTCAGCTTTGCATTCAGGAATGCCGTAAGAAGCGGATAGTTTCCTGTAGTTACAGACGACTGGTTGAAATATACACCGGTGGAAGGATTGAAACCATAGGCGTAATATCCGGTATCGTAAAGAATCTCAACGCCGATCTGGGTATTGATATTCCCGTTTGTAATTCTGAAGCGGAAGTTATGTTCGAAATATCCGGCCGATTTTACGCTGACCAGAGGAAGGTCGAGAACATCCCTGTTACTCGACTTCTGCAGCAGTAACTGATTCGACAGATGAAATTTCCATGCAGAGAAATCCTTACCTAACATAAGTGAGGCCACTGAAAGGCCCCCCGTGTGCTGAAAGGGAACGGTATCGTGTCCAAAACCCGTGTAATTGTCAATGATGGCATAATCAAATCTTAAAAGGAAATGCCGTGACGGAACCGTAAGTTTTGTGCCGGCATCCACCCTGAATACCTTTAGAAAATCATTCTCCCATTTAAAATGGTTGCTTCCCCAGTAATAATACCAGTATGAAGGTTTTACAGAGGAGAATGAACCATATATTTTCCATGACGGGGGATTCTCCACCCTGCCGAATGTCTTCATTATTTCTCCTTCCACGCTGAAATCGCCTGCCCTGAAACCGGCAAGGAACAGCTCTCCTGAGGCTTTCCATCTGAAATTACCACCTATGTCATTGAAAAGCAATCCTTTTACCAGCAGGTTGCTTTCCTTTCTTACAGCAGTGTCCGACGGAGGGTTCAGTTCCGAAGGTACTATCTGGCTGTACCTGTAAAATTCGTGGCCGATGCCTGCACCGCCTCCAAGCCTGAATTTCCTTGCAGGATTTGTGCTGAAATCGAACCGCAGAGTGTTCTTTATGCTCCTTTCGGAGAGAGAATCAAAGGTTGCGGTGTTGCTTATAAAAACCGTATCGTAAAATCCCGACAGAGGGTAGCTGTCCGAATATGTCCTGCGGGTGCTCTCCCAAACAAATATGTGGGAAAAAGTACCTGTAAGGGGAGGTGATGATTTTTCACTGAGTGTATCACCTTTATTTCCTGCATGACCCGGAGAGAATCTCTGAACAACCAGGATACTGTTATTCCTAAGAATACTGCCTGCACGGCTCAGTGAACCCAGCTTCACCTCAACATCGCGCGGTTCGAAACTCTGAAGCTGTGTTTCGTCTGTTATTCCACCGTTCTCATTATTGAGAATTGTATTAAGCCCTGCCGCAAAATAGAATTTATATTTCGCCCCGGTGTAGGAAGAGTGGAAAGTAAAATTTTTATTATCAGTCTTCTGGTAACTGTACTGCCCGAGACTGTTGACGATGTCATAAATCAGTCCGAAATTAAGGAATCTGTTTACATTCTGCGAGTGCCTTATTCTGAATGTCTGATCGGCCATTTCCCTGGGCCCGGCATAGGAAAAAACCATCTCTGTGAAGGGTACCCTGGTATCCATGAATACCGGGTTAAAAGGGGTGAACATAAACGGGTAGTAATGCCGGTAAAGGAAACGGG
>Ga0116146_1001624_pt1 | contig 22242 bp, 19 predicted proteins | sample AD_JPNHG2_MetaG_FD_89748 | JGI IMG/M metagenome (GOLD analysis project Ga0116146, IMG submission 89748) | Active sludge microbial communities of municipal wastewater-treating anaerobic digesters from Japan - AD_JPNHG2_MetaG | ecosystem: Engineered > Bioreactor > Anaerobic > Digestate | place... | reverse complement strand
GCGGTTTGGCACCTCGATGTCGGCTCATCGCATCCTGGGGGTGTACAAGCTCCCAAGGGTTTGTCTGTTCGCCAATTAAAGCGATACGTGAGCTGGGTTCAGAACGTCGTGAGACAGTTCGGTCCCTATCTACTGTGGGCGTAGGAGTTTTGAGGGGAGCTCTCCTTAGTACGAGAGGACCAGGAGGGACGGACCTCTGGTTTTCCGGTTGTGCCGCCAGGTGCAGCGCCGGGTAGCTATGTTCGGATCGGATAACCGCTGAAGGCATCTAAGCGGGAAGCCAACCCCAAGATTAGAACTCCCTCTACCGCAAGGTGGACTGAAGGCACCAGGAAGACTACCTGGTTGATAGGCTGGATGTGGAAGCGCAGCAATGCGTGAAGCTAACCAGTACTAATATGCCGTGCGGCTTAACACATTTTTTCCTTATTTAAACGCGCGCGGACAGGCTCGGATATGCCGTTTTTTTAAAACATAAATAAGTTTCCCGGCGACAATAACGTGGGGGCCACACCCGTTCCCTTTCCGAACACGGCCGTTAAGCCCCACAGTGTTGATGGTACTATGTGGGCAACTGCATGGGAGAGTAAAACGTCGCCGGGTTTTTTATTTGCATACGATTTCTATCATCAAAATCGGCGCGTTTTGAGTGGGATGGGGTTCATCAAATACTTTTTCACCCCCGCACCGCACCCGCCATATACTTCACTCCCAGCATTTCGCGAATACCTCTGATTGGATGATTGTTTATTAATAATCATTGACGCCCAAAAACTCACCCTGTTAAAACATTACCAATAAATTGCAAAAAATAAATCGGCATTGGCTATAGTCCTTTTAGTCTATAATCTAAGGAGTATATATCATGCTTGGTTCAACTGAAGTTCTTGTCATCGTGGTACTGGTTGTCCTGCTCCTCTTTGGACCTAAAAAAATTCCCGAATTGATGAGAGGTCTGGGAACGGGAATGCGCGAGTTCAAACGCGCCGTCAAAGGCGACCTTGAGGATGATGCGGAACAAAAAAAAACAGATGATAAAAAATAAAACCGCTTAAATTCCGACCGAACATTTTTCCACGCCATAAAGACCAATGACGCCAAACGAAACTGAACTGACCTTATGGGAACATTTCGAAGAACTGCGAATTCGTTTCATCCGCTGCATCGTTTATCTATGCCTTGGCACTATCGTAGGTTTTTTTTTGGCACGCCATGTTTTATATGTCTTGACCCGACCGCTTTCCATATCAAGCTATCAAAAAAATGAGGAACCGCTTCGGCTGCTCGCGGATAAAGACGGGCGGATTTATTTGCCAAAAGCAGACCAAGCAAGCGGCGAAAAACGAATATCCCAATTTCAGATGGAGATTGAATTCGATACAACCGGGACAAAAAAAATAAAATTCGGACCCGATTACAGATTTAACTTCTATTATTTTAATCCCATTGACCCCTTTATATTATGGTTCAAAGCCGCGCTTATTGTTGGCTTCATTCTATCGCTTCCTTTCATCTTTTTCGAAATATGGAAATTTGTCACACCGGGGTTAAAAGCCAAAGAAAAAAAAGCGGTTAAACCCATTATTTTTGCAGGCGCTATTTTATTCCCCGTCGGTATGGCATTTGCCTATCTCATGTTGGCGTTTGCGCTGGGGTTCTTTTCTTCCTATAGTTTCCCCGGATTAGAGCCGCGTCTGGGAATCATGCCCTATCTGAACCTTGCCCTGACCATGATGCTGGCATCCGGTTGCGTTTTCGAACTCCCGGTAATTATCGTAGTTTTGAGTTGGATGGGCATCGTCCGCGCCGCATTTCTAAGAAAATACCGACGCCATGCCATCATCTTGCTTTTCATATTTGCCGCTATTATCACGCCGCCGGATGTGTTCACCATGTTTATGGTTGCATTGCCTTTGCTTTTTCTTTATGAAATATCCATAATAATATCGGCGATTATTGAAAAGCGAAAAACACAGGAATCATCATCGCCTAAGGAAGAAGAGTCTTGAATCCTTGTGTGCTCATCATAGATCGCGATCAAAGATCGAACGAACACCTTCGGGGTTTGCTGCACCCGCGCTTTGATGTCATCGTGGCGGCAACCATGAACGAAGCCGACATATTCGTCCGACGAATGAAGTTTGAACTCATTTTAGTGGATTTCGAAATCTTCAAAGAATCGGATGCCGCTCTGAATGCCTCGATAATGCAGCATCAGACAACAGCCCGCATCGGGCTTATTTCCACGCCGGATACAGAGCATTACCTCCCTTTTTTATTGAAATGGCGATGCTTTCACGTCCTTCCCAAACTGCCCTTCTATAACGCCCGCGACGTCCTGCTTTTTGTGGAAAACATCCTCGAACCCTCCAATGCCTTCGGCTTGGCTCGTTACCTTTCCGATGAAGCAGACTGGTCCCGAGAACGCATCGCGAATCGCAGCGACAAGAATCGTATCATCGAGGACGCGGTTAATTATTTTGCCTCTTGCGAATATGAAATCCATGAACTCTACGACGTCCGCCTCATCATCGAGGAAGCGATAAATAACGCCCTATATCACGCCTCCGCGATGAGCAAGGCGGGGAAAAATACCGCCCGGACACGTTTGAAACTCTGGCAATCGGCGAAGAGATGTGGATGGAATATGGCTCGGATGCCACAACCATCGGATTCAGCGCGACAGATAACCGCGGCGACTTATCGCCCGAAGTCATTATCAACAAATTAGCCAGACAATACAATAAAGAGGGACTTTTTGACGAAAGCGGGCGCGGGCTTTACCTCGCAAGGGTTTTTTCAAGCCAAATTATTTTTAATATTGAAAAGAAAAAACGCACCCAGATTGTTTGCCTGTTCTATGAAAAACGACTGAACATTCCCAAACCATTCAGCATCAATTTCATTGACGCTTGACCTCTGGAAGCGGAAACTCTTTCGCCGACAAGGCAAGCGCATCCGCTCGATTTTTTATCTCGCCTTCCAGCTGGGCTTCTTGAATCCGATTCAGAATTTCCTTAAAAAGCGGGCCCGGTTTGTATCCAGCCGCGATGAGGTCTTCGCCGGTCACGAGAGGGGGCGGGATAATCTCCTTTTGCTCCGCGCGGAATTCTTCAAGTTTATCCCGGCAGAATTCATAATTTTCAAGCCCGCCATGGCTTGCAAGACAATCCGCCCGATGCAGCTCCAAATCCTCCTCTATGTTCGGATGCGACAGAAATCTCCTCAATGTTGAAATACGCATATCCTTGACAGAAAGAAAGTGCATGTGGCGCGCAACAAGGTCTGTGATTTTTTCTCGCTCATCATTGGAAAAACACAACCGTCGGCAAATAGCGTCCGCCATCAACGCGCCGATTTTAGTATGACCGTCAAAACGAATGCGCTCCGCCTTGGTGAATGTCGGAGGTTTCCCGATATCATGTAGCAGACAACCGAATGCAAGCGCGGCGGATGGACTCCGCAATGCGTCAAGGGAAAGCTTCGTATGTTCAAAACAATCCCCCTCCGGATGAAATTCCTCCGGCTGCGGAACGCCTTTGAGGGCTTGAACCTCCGGCAGAATTTCTTTAAGAATGCGCGAGTTTTCCAACATCTCAAGGGCTTTCCCGCGATTCTCTTCAGTAAAAATCCTGATTAACTCATCGCGAACCCGTTCTGCGCTTATCCTTTTAATCAAGCTTGAGCATGACAACATCGCCCGCCATGTCTCATCCTCGATGGGAAAATTAAATCGAATGGAAAAACGAACGGCTCGGAGCAAACGGAGGGCATCCTCGCCAAAGCGATCCTCCGCCTTGCCGATGCAACGCAAAATCCCTTTCTGCAGATCTTCGCGTCCTTTGACAAAATCAAGAAGACGCCCTGAAATCGGATCCCAGAACAAGGCATTGATTGTAAAATCTCTACGCATGGCGTCCTGACGGACGTCCGAAAAATGCACCTCGCTGGGATGGCGATTATCAAGGTAGGCGCCATCCGACCGAAAAGTTGCCACCTCGATTTTTATATCGCCCACCATCGCAACAACAACGCCGAAATGGGCGCCGACCGCTATCGTTTTGGGCAACAACCTCATCACCGTCTGAGGGGATGCGCTTGTGGCGATGTCAATCTCCTGAATCGGCAGGTTCAGCAATTTGTCTCTGACGCAGCCGCCCACCCAAAAAGCGTCATGCCCGGCATTGCGAAGAGTCTGAAGAACTTCGAGCGCCGCTTTTTCAATTTCCGATTGACGGCTGTTGATTCCGGTTTGATTCATGTTTTATTCACGCCTTTTTTTAGGGAAATAAAAACAATGAACCCGCCGCAAATGGGGATACTTCCCTCCGGAGCGGGCTCGTCTGTCCAAACCGCAAGCGGATAATTTTCATAAGGTTCGCTGGAATAAAGATTATAAGAAAGAATGCCGCCTTGCCACATCAAAGATTTGACTTGAACCTCCGGCAATTTCTCCGCCGGATAAAAACCATTTTCGGCGATTGGATATTTTTTGCGATAATCAATAAAACGAAAAGGCGCGGGCGAATTTTCAATATAGATAATTTGGAAATCTGAGTCGTAGTAAAAAACATGCGGGGGATACTGCCCGCCGCCTGATTGCCAATCGGATGGTTTGCGAACATCCGGATGGATAAATTGAACTTCATCCTTGCAGGTCAGCGGGTCTTCAAGGCGAAGACATTGGGCTGGCTCCTGCGGCATGGGATATTTCAAATCCAGCCATGCGGCAACCTCGCCCATTGTCGCAGGCGTCAAACCAATCGGCAGATCCGAAAAAAAGCGGTTGTAATACTCCAATCCCGATTTATTCCATGAATCATGATCCTCCTGATGGATGGTCAGGACTATCATATCATTGTATTCCTTATTTTTCAGCAGCTCGCGCGCAAGGCGGTGATAATAATCATCCTGATGAGCGGCGATAGATGTGCAAAGAATATCGTCCACATCGGTTGAGAACATGACAGCGCCGCTTGCTCCTCCCGGCACATGGATAGTGTTTATCAAATCTCGAAACGTCCATTGAAATATCCACAAAGGGAGCGGCATGCGGCTTGGAATTCTGAAATTTGCCGCATCCGGGCGATAAGGGTTCCAAGGACAGCCGCCGTGAAACATGCTTGTGTCGCATGTGAAGTGGTCGAAACCCACACCCCAAATGGCGTTGATTCCCAGTTCGGCGGCAGCATGTGTGAAATTGGTTCCAACGCTCCCAATAAATTGATCTATGGCGACGGTTGAAACGCGCCGTTGAAAAACCTTTTCGAGGTTTTGAATCCCTTCGCGCATCAAATTTACCGTTTCGTTAAGAGTCTTATCCAGATTGTAATTAACAGGATTGAAATGGCTGTATGAAGATGGCATGAAGGCAAATTCATCGCCATGAAGTTTTAGCCCTTTTTCAAAATAATCAAGATGCGCCTCAGCGACAGGCGGGTCAATAAACCATGTTATTGGCAAGCCGTTTTCATGAAGAATCCGTTCCATATTGCCGACATGGATAAAGGCGTCGCCATGTTTATCCTCCCCGCAACACAAATGATGCGGCAGCCGGTCTTGCAAAGAGGGATCCCACTTTTCGTGTCGGTTGCATGAAAGGGCAGCGATGATAAAAGCCTCCTTCTCAGAGAAGACAACAACAGGTATTGAAAAAATGTTATTTTGATGCAGGGATTTGAAAATCACCCTTCCCCGACCAGTCCGGTTGGCAACGAATGTAGTAACGCCTTTTTCATAATCACATACGGCATGAATATAAGAAGGGCATTCTTTGATTTCCCCAATAGGCAAGCCTCTTCCATGTTTCCATCGGATGGAGCGCCCTGCAATCAAAACAATAAATTGGTCAGGATACATAACCGAAAAATTATCCGTCAGTATTTGTAAACGCTCCCGCCGATATATTCGCGCATGAGCGAGTTGCGGGGGATGCACGAATCATCATCAATAGGCGTGACAGCGTTCAAAAGTTCATAAACGCGTCTTGCGCGAATAAAAGCGTCGTATCGCTTCGGTTGGTCTTTATAGGCGTTGTATATCTGGTCCATATATTTCCACAGATATTTTTTATGAACCGAAAGTTCATAAGGAAGCGAGCCGTTGAAAATATAATTGGCTTGGCTGATAAACGGGACAATATATTGCATCTCAGACTTGCGGACGTAATGCCAATGCCCCACAGTCATTTCGGGCGAATAGCTCCGAGCCCATGAATCGCGCACCATACGGCGAAGCATGCGAAGGTCAGCCCAACGCATAAACTCGCCGTCGGGGGTCTTAATCTGGCAGAGCGCCTCGATATACATTTTATATTTTACATCAACCGGAACGCTGGCAGTTAGCGGTTCATAAAGACCATGAAGACTGTCAATCAAGAGAATCTGATTTGCCTCCATGTGAAAGGGCGTCGTCTTATGCTCGCGTTGTCCAGTCTTAAAATTATAAAAAGGCATCTGAATCTCTTCGCCGCGTATCAACGCCGCAAGGTGTTCATTAATCAGTTCAATATCAAGCGATTCAGGACGTTCAAAATCATAATCCCCGAATTCATCTTTTGGATGCTCTTTGAGATTTTTGTAATAATTATCCAGCCCTATGGTCGTCAGAGATATTTTTTCTTCGGCAAGACGCTCGCCAATTTTGATAGTGGTGGTAGTCTTGCCTGAACTGGAAGGACCGGCAATGATGACGATGCGGATTTTATCTTTTTTCTTTAAAATGGATTGCGCCAGATTATCTATCTCATCGTGATAAACCTTTTCAGCCGCCTCGATGATGATAGGCAGCGTCCCGCGGCGCACATGTTCGTTCAAATGTTCGACAGATTCGCAGCCATAATCAACATTCCATGAAAGGACGTCCCATAAAATCTTATACGGGACAGTCTCCGCCACTTCGCCGGACTTGCGCCCTTCGCGCAGGTGGGCGTGCTCTTTGCGGTAATTGGCGTATGCCCGCGCTGTGGCTTGATGGTCGTTTTGCTCAAGCACTTTAATCACAATATCCTGAATTTCCTCAACGGTAGGTCTTTCGCCCGCCTCAAAGGTTTCATTAAGGACGCGCACCACCTCATCGGAGAGTTCTTTTGCCCGATTGATATCTTCGCCGCCGATGGAGCGAGCCGCGCGAAATATAGCATCTGTCACTCTATCCTGATCAAATTGAACTAAACGTCCGTTGCGTTTGTAGATATAAGTTATATGGCTATCTACCGTCATGGCGGCTCTCCCTTTTAATAATGAACCTTGCGATTTATAATAGGGATAATCAATGCCCCGCATCTCGTTGTAAAGAAAAAAGGGCGTGATCTCAAAGACCACACCCTTTAAATATCCGCAGCCGAATCCTGCTTATGGTTTGGGGAAACTCTGGATGACAACCTTATCCAAATACACGCGCCCAAATTGCGCGATGCGGACTGCCGGAGAGCTGGTTGCCACAATGTCAAAGTCCAGCACGATTGAATTCAGCGGGAAGAAATCTTTGCTGCCGGGATACACATCCTGCGGCGATTCAAAAAAGAGCGGATAATCGCGTCCATCTGCTGTGGGCATCTGGGCGCAATTTTCGTCAACCTGGCGAACAGAGCGAAATGCCATTGTGTCAAAAGCGCCATTGCTGACACGCATGCGAATCATAGGCAGGGAGCTTCTGGCGCTTTCAGATTCACAACGAAGGGTGAATGTGATTTTATAAAGACGATCCGCTTCAAACCGCTGAGTCGCCTTATCAATTTGCAAGCCCCATGCGCCGAAGGTCAGGGGAGTTTTTGAAATGCCGGGCTCGGCTTCAAGCCAAACGCCGGTTGTGCTGACGCCGCTGGTCGCTGCATCAAAAGCAGGAACGCTATAAGGAGCCCAGTTGTCCATGAAATCTTCAACCGAATCATAAATAAATTCGCTAAAAGGCTCCATTGTTGGCGGAGCAAAACGCATAACTTCGATAGAATTGCACCAGACCGCGCCGCTTTGCTCCGGCGTGAAGTCAACAACGTCAAAATAAAGACGAAGATTGCGGCACATCTTATCCTCGGTAGTCGGCTGATAATAATAGGAATTATAGACGCTCCAGTCAGTAGTCAGACTATTATTGCCCTTGTCAATAATAAGGTTGGCGCTGGTCAAAGTTTTGAAATCGCTCCAGCGCATACGAACCTGCGGCACAAACTGCTTGTTGGGCTGATCCGTTTTCAGCTCATATCGGGCAAGATACAGATAATCCTTCTCATATTCCAGCGTAACATTGTATTTAGTTTGCCAACTGCCGAACACATTCGAGGTTGAGTTATCATCAATGCCAATGACGCCCGTATCCGTTAGAACCGGTGATATGATGAAATCGCCAAGTTCATCGTTTATGACAGTTCCGCTCGGCGTTGGGAACGGCTCCCAGCCTTCTGAGTCCGGATCGTCAAAGGGAAACATAACGCCAAAGGGCGGAGGCGCAGACACCTGATCGAAAGCGCCGCGAAGCGAAGTGATTGTGATAGATTTAGATGCAACGCCAAAGCCATCCGAGGCATAAATGATTATGTTGCCGTCGGAAAGCTCCTGCGCCGCCGGATTGTAAGAGTATTCGCTATCTTTTTGAGGGCAGGCTTTGATGTCCCAGATGGAAAGCCATGGATTGCGATTTGCCGTATCCACCGCATTTGTCAGTTCCTTAGCGCCGGGAAATAATGCATCGGCTGGGTCATCCAGTTGAGTAATCCCATTAATTTCATAATTGTCAATTTCGCCGTCCGGTCCATCGGGATCCTCATAGAAAGACCACAAGATAAAAGAAGTCGGAGTATCCATGTCGCAAACATAATAATCAAGATTAATAGCATTTGGAAAACGAAACCAACCGCCCACCGTTTGCCCGCTGATAATCTCTCCTTCATCTTCAATATCCCCAATAATGATAACATCGGGAATATTCCCGATAACCGGTGGAAAAGTTTCCGCCATCGCCGTCAATGCCAGCAGCATTACCGCAAGAACCATTCCCGCTTTGTGCAAACACCTCATAAGTACACCCCTTTCAAAAATCTGTATTTTATTCTAAATACACCCACCCGCATCCTACAAAAAAGATGCGCCAACCCAGAAGATTCAACAGTAAATCTTCTTCACATATCAAACAAAGCCATCACTAAATTCCATATTTTAACCCGTCAAGATAAAAGTCTAAAAAACAACAAAAGTTTTCCTTGATTTGTTTGGCGGGAATAAACAGATGGTATATTTATATTGTTTGCATAGATATATTTAGGAGAATACAAATGCTGTCTTTGAGAACGCTTGCCGAAAAAGATATTCCCCTTCTTACGGAAATATGCCGTTTGGGAATGGAATACGACGTTTGGTATGAAGACCTCCTGAAACAAAAAACGATTCAAGCAAAAGATTATCAGTCCGAACTGGGTTTGGTCGCAGAAATTGACGGCGAGCCGGCTGGTTTTGTGCAGGGGGTTATGGGAAAGCGCCGCGATGAAACATTCGGATGGATTCGCCTCCTTGCCGTTCATCCAAAATTCCGCTGTCAAAGCGTTGGAACAACTCTTTTAAAAGAAATCGAAAAACGCCTTGAGGCTCAGGGCGCGGCAGGCGTCTCTATCATGGACGTCGCGGCAAATTATCAAATGCCCGGCGTTGATTTTCGATACAAGGAAGCCTTTTGTTTTCTCATTAAAAACGGATATGAACGCGGCATCCCGAATCATAATCTCATCTGCGATGTTCGCCCGGATATGGCTGACCCTTTTTTGGCGGATATCGAGCGGCTCAAAGGCGAAGACTTTACCATCCGGCGCGCTCAACAATCAGATTGGGACAGCCTTGTGAAATTCCTAAAAGCCAACTGGCCCGCATGGGTGGACGAAGCCGCTGGCGCGTATGATAATGATCCCATCACCCTCTATATCTGCATCCACAAAGGCGAGGTTGTCGGATTTTCCGGATATGAAGGCAACAACAGAGGCATGGGATGGTTTGGACCTATGGGCGTTGACCCTGTCACCCGCGGGAAAAAAATCGGCGCCTTTATCCTCCTTTTATGCCTGCGCGACCTTGCACTTATGGGGCATCGAAAGGCAATCATCCCTTGGGTTGGTCCGATTCGTTTTTATGATAAAATCTGCCAAGCGAAAATTGAACGCATCTTCTGGACATTCACCAAGCGTTTGAAAAAAGGTTAATGAGGAATAAAAATGGAGTACGAAGAACTTTTTGTTTTGAATGAATTCTCCGAAATTATCAAATACCACAACTCTGTCTTGGATAGGATTAAAAGATTCCGCGAAGGATACCCCTATCTGATTGCGCCTAACGTGTTTGATGTTCTGCAAGCCAACCTAAAAGATAACATCACAATTTTATTTCGCGAAATGCAAGGAATGCAGGACCAGCGCAATAAACAATATGATAAAAAATATGTGTGCAAAAACTGCCAAAAAGTTTATATGGTTAAACTCCCCCGCGGTATTTGTGATGAATGCCGCGGAAAATATGGCGACAAGGTGATGGAGCATATTAATAAACCTGCAAACAACTCAAAATAATGCTATATGCTAAAAAGAAAAGTCCATCGGATTATCCTACTGCTCCTTGACGCCCTTTTTGTGGCGGTGGCTCTTGCCTTGGCGTATCTCATCCGCCGCGATTTTCACATCGAACCGGAATATCGCAGCCAATATCTCACCATTCTCCCGCTGATTCTTCTGGTGCGCCTGACGCTCTTTTTCCTTTTTAAACTTTACAAAGGCATGCTCCGATATGCCAGCATCAATGAACTCATTGCCATCGTCGCCTCATCCACTATCGGCACGCTAATCTTTGTGATAATCAATATTATTCTGGAAAACTTTACGCGGCTTGGTCCTTTCCCGCTTCACCCAACAGGACAAAACGTCCTGCGCGTTCCTTGGGGCATTATCGTAATCGAATGGCTTCTTGTCATGATTATGATAGGCGCAGGACGATTCAGCCGCAGAATAATCCTGACTTTTGGCATGAGTCTGCCCAAAGACGTCCGCCGCGTTTTGATTGTTGGCGCAGACGATATGGGCGAGACGGTGGCGCGCCAGCTGCTCAAAGATTCCTCGCGCGGCTATCGCCCTGTCTGCTTTATTGACGACGACCCCGCCGTGCTGGGCAAATATATCCACCAGATGCCGGTTGTCGGACGTCTTCGCGACCTGCCGGATGCCATCGAGCGCTACCGCATAGACGATGTTATCATGGCGATGCCCCATATCTCGCCAACCAAACTGCGCCAGGTTATCAGCGCTTGCAAAAGCATGCCGGTCACTTTCCACATCGCCCCCAGCATGCATGACCTCATTGAAGGCAAGGTGGAAGTCAGCCAGATTCGCCGCGTGGAGATAGAAGACCTCTTGGGGCGTGAGCCCGTTCGCCTCTTATTGCCGGAAGATAAAAATTACATCAAAGGGGAAAAAGTTCTCGTCACCGGCGCGGGCGGTTCCATAGGTTCGGAACTCTGCCGCCAACTGATGTCCTACAATCCAGAGCGAATACTTTTTCTCGGACGCGGCGAGAACAGCATTTATGAAATCACATCGGAATTGAATTATAACTTCAAGAGCGATAAGATAATTCCTATCATCGCCGATATCGCCGATGAAACGCGGTTGCGCCAAATATTTGAGCATCATCGCCCGACCATTTGCTTTCATGCGGCGGCTCACAAACACGTCCCGCTTATGGAGATGTATCCGCAGGAGGCGGTCAAAAACAACATCTTCGGCACGTTGAATCTCGCCAGATTTGCCGATGAATTCAAAACAAAAATTTTTGTGTTTATCTCAACGGACAAAGCGGTTCACCCAACCAGCATCATGGGCGCGTCCAAACACATGGCAGAAACGATTATATTCACACTCGCAGAGCGCTCCAAAACCTCCTTTCTTGCCGTGCGGTTTGGCAATGTTTTGGGCAGCCGCGGAAGCGTGATTCCCCTTTTTAAAAAACAAATTGAACGAGGCGGTCCCGTCACCGTCACCCATCCAGAAATGACCCGCTATTTCATGACCATACCGGAGGCGGTGAGCCTTGTCCTCCAAACCGGCGCTATGCGAGATATAGGACGGCTTTTTCTTTTGGATATGGGCGAACCTGTGAAGATTGTAGATTTGGCGCGAAACCTTATCACCCTTTCCGGCTTTGAGCCCGGAAAAGATATCGAAATCGTTTTTACAGGGATTCGCCCCGGCGAAAAACTTTCAGAAGAACTGCTATCAGAGGGCGAGGATATAAAGAAAACGGATATGGACAAAATTTTTGTCGCGCAGACAACGGGCAGCGATTGGATTGAACTCCAGCGCGGGATGGATGATTTCCGCCAGCATTGCCTCGAAGGAAATGAAGACGCCATCCGCCGTCTGCTTATGAAATTTGTGCCCTCCTATCGCCCCGAGTCTGCCCATTAAAACCAGCGGAATTAAGAAAAATTTCCCTGTGGCGCATAACGTGAAAACCAACGCAAACCACCAAACACTCAATCGGGCAATCCTATGCATGGCGTTGGGGCTTGCAGGCGCCTTTTTGCTGATAAACCCATTAACCCCCAAAATTTTCACCCGCCAGATTGACAAATTTGAAATGGCTTCCCGCGATTTGCGCATGGCGCTGCGCCCTCCCCGCAAAATGAATGACAATTTAATCGTTATCGGTTTTACAGACCTTGACCATTTTCTCTATGGCGAGGAAATAGACTCCCGAGAGGCGTATCAGATTCTGCTCCAGACGCTCCGCCGGTGGGGCGCGCAAGCCGTTCTTTTTGACATCCTTTTTGAACATCCAAAACCGATGGACTCCATACTCGCCCTTAAATTGCAGGAAATGCCGACATATATCAGTTACAAATTTCTCGGCGAAGCGCCGCCGCTTGAACCTCTGGAAAAGGAATTGACAGGCGGCGCCTCTCAACCATCCATACAAAAACAAACACTCGAAGATGACCGCATGCAGCTGCTGGACGGTATTGACCAAATGGATAATCTTTCGCGGGAACGCGACGGATTGATTATAAATCCCGATGAAAGCAAAGCGGCGGAACTTGATCGCGCCATCCATCTTCAAAAGTTCAAAGTCAATAAATACGCTTTAAACTTTTTTGAAAAACGATGGGGCATGAATAAAAAAAGATTTGACCGCCTGTCGCCTCCCGCCGCCCCCTTTGCCGTATTGCCTTCGCCGCTATTGTTTGTATCAGCCGGCGGCGTTGGCTTTATCAACGTGGTAAAAGAAGGGGAGGAAGTAGTTCGCCGCGCCCCGTTTTTTATAAAACATAAAGACCGCATTTATCCGCATCTCGACCTCGTATTCCTTTGCGATTATTATGGCGTCAATTTCGATGAGTTGAACATCTTGCCAGACCGCATCGAATTTCACCCCAAAAAAAACGCAAGCGCGCCAAAAAAAATCCCGATTGATTCAACAGGCAAAGTGCTCGTCAACTTCAGAGAAGGCGACCCCTTTTTAAAAAGAAACGCCTACCCACTCCACCAAATCCTTCATTATGCAAAATTTGGGGAAAAAGCGCAGAGTCGGATTAAACCGGAAGTCTTCAAAGACGCCATTATCCTTGTGGGGGAATTAAATCCCGGCGGGTCTGATATGGAACCGATTCCCATTGCCGAAGCCTTTCCTATGGTTGGGCTACACGCCGCGATTATAAATATGGTGCTGAATGATGATTATATCCGCGCGGCTGGGAAAAAAGCCGAAGCTGCCATAACTATTGCCTTGGGCATTTTAATGGGACTCCTCTTTTTCCGTCTGGATTATAAAAAGGCGTCGCTCATCGCATTTGTTATCTTGGCATTTTATTCCGCGGTAGCTTATTTTGCCTTCAATGGAAAATCGTTTTTTCTGCCTTATGCTCGCCCCGCGGGAACAATTGTTTTATCATACATTATACTGATATTTTACATCGTCGGCATCAAAGAGCGGGAACGGCGGCGCGTCCGGAATGTCTTTCTGAAATCAGTCTCGCCCAAAATCGGCGAAGAGATTTTGCGTAATTATGACAATGAAGCCATCTGGGGCTCGAAAAAAAATGTTACGATACTCTTTGCCGATATTCGAGGCTTCACATCGCTTTCGGAAGAAATCGGCGCGAAAGAACTGGTGGATTTTTTGGATGTCTATTATGACACGCTATCGCAGATTATATTCCAATACGACGGCGTGGTTAATAAATTCATGGGCGATGCCGTTATGGCAATCTTCGGCGCGCCGCTGGAACTGACGGACGCTGAATTCAAAGCCTTAAGAACAGCGCTGGATATGCAATCGGCTGTGGCAGATTTGAATGCGCTGCCCATTCTTGTGGAAAAATCAAAAAAGATTGCACTGGGAATCGGCATCTGCTCAGGCGATGTTGTCGTGGGCACTGTTGGTCGCAAAAAAATCCGCATCGAATATACTGCGCTGGGGGATACTGTTAATGTGGCGGAGCGATTGGAAAGCAACGCCCCCGCCGGCGACATTTATATCAATGATGCAGCATGCAAAAAAATCGCATCCAGCCAGAACGCATTCCTCAAAGAAAATAATATCAATTTTGAACCGCTCCCGCCTATGATGGTAAAAGGACGGGCTAAACCAGTATCCGCATGGCGGGTTGTCGGCTTAAAAAGTTGATGCAGGAGTGGACGTGGCGGCTGGATGAGTCTCGCCGTTGGTTGAGGATTTTGATGTTGAGGGCTCTTCCCCAGAAGTCGAAATGATGGGATTTTCCTTTTCCATTTTTTCAATCATATTAATGACAGCGTCTGTGACGCCGACTCGGGCGGAGCCATAAAGAACGCTGTCGTTTTTGAGTATTAAATCATATCCGCCTTGTTTGCCAACCTCTCGAATTGCCTCATCAACTCGGGCGAGCGTCGGCTCAAGAAGCCTTCTTTCCGAACGCTTGATGATGCGATTAACCTTGTCCTGTTGCTCCTCAATGGCAATCTTCAAATCGTCAATCTCTTTGCGGCGGCTCTGCTTTTGCTCCTCAGTCAAAATCGTCTTTTGCTGTTCATAAGATTCGCTCAAGATTTTATAGCGATTAAGCTGATCGTTGATGCTTTCCTGCTCTTTTTTGACCTCGTCCTGAACGCTTTCCACTGTGCGGCGGATGAAAGCGGATTCCGTCATTATTCGGTCGAGATCCAAAACCCCGATTTTGAGCGTGCCGCTGGTTTCCTGAGCCCGCCCTGCCAGCGATAAAATACATATAACCGCCAATAAAAAATATCTGCGCATCCTTTTGCTCTCCTTGCGGTGTTTTTTAATGTGTCTTGATTAGAAATTTGCTCCAAGGCGGAAATGGAAAAACTGGGTATCGTCGTGGCGTTTTTTGGCAACAGCCTGTGCAAAGTCAATATACACGCGGACAAATGAGATTTTAAATCGGACGCCGGTGCCCACGCTGGCGCGGGGGCTGGACAATCCCACCCGTTCATCTAACATACCGGCATCTACAAAAACAATACCCTTCAACTCGTCATAAATAGGATAGCGAATTTCGTTTTTAAGCAGGAGCTTTGTCGAACCTCCAAGCGCCATATCATCATCTCCCTTATCCTTTGGACCCGCGCCCCGATACTTAAAGCCGCGCAGGTCATTTGCGCCGCCGAGGAAAAAGCGTTCCGTTATGCCTACCTTGTCCGCATCATACGGCATCAATCCCCCAAAACCGCTTAGGGAGTAAACAAAATCCTTATATATCCCTTTGTAATATGAAAAATCCGAACTGAGTTTGGCGAGAGCGCCATCCGCATAGCCCAATTCCAAACCGGCGCTGCGCGTAAATCCCCGCGTAGGCCACCAAGAATCATCCGTTCGATCCTCCACGATGCGGAGACGTGTTGTTGCAACAGGGTATGAATCAAGCTTGGTAAGAATATCATCACCTTCATCAAAGAAGTTGACATGCTCAACGCGAAACCGCAGGTAAGCCTTCACATATTCAGAAAGCGGTTTGCCCACTTCAAGCGATGTGCCATAAATACGTTCTGCATATTCCCTGCGCACAAAGGTGTCCCGATAAATAGCCCATTCGAGCGATTTATCCGTGTCGCGCCAATAACGATCGAGATAGGCTATATGAAAAGATGTTGATTTTGTGCCAAATAGAACACGCGCGCGCAAGTCGCGGGCGTCGCCGAAAAGGTTGCGTTCGCGCAAAGTTGCCTGAAAATACGCGCCCGGATCCTCGCCGTATCCCACGCCCAAAATAAAGTTGCCCGTTGTTCCCTCTTTCACATTAACCACAGCATCGCGAACGTCCTTTTTCTCGGTCGGCTCGCGAGTGATGGTCACATCCTCAAAAATTTCCAGCCGTTTCAACCGCTCGATTGTGCGCACCTCCTGAAACGTGCGGTAAACCTCGCCCGATTTTAGAGTCACCTCGCGCTCAACCACCTCATCCGTCGGCGGCGGCGATATTTTATCATACATTTTGCCCAGTTTCGTCTCGGAACTGTCGCGGGGAAATCCCTTTCTTCTGACCTTGATTTTGCCGACATAAACACGTTCGTTCTCTTTGATATCCAGAATCAAGTTGATGGCAGGTTCATCCGACAATCGTTTCAAATCAGGCTCCACCTGCATCTGAATGTAGCCCTCGTCTCCATAAAGGCGGCGCAATTTCGCAAGACCTTTTTGATACTTGTCCGCATTATAGAATTTGCCCGATAGGGGAGCAAAGCAACTGCCGATTTCCTGCAATGTGAAAAGAGTCGCGTTGCGCGGCTCAATCTGTCGGACGACATACCGAGGTCCTTCGGTGATGTCTATAACCGGATTAATCCACCCTTTTTCCTCGTTATACTCCGGCTTGCCGCGTTTAACAACAACATCCAAAAAACCCCGAGCGGCGTAGAACTGGCGGAGAATCTCCAAATCGTCGTCAAAGGTCGTCTCATCATAATAATTATTAAAGAATGCCCAAGAGCCCTTATTATCCAGAAGGAAACGCAAACGGAAAGAACTGAAAGATTGATTGCCTTGCAAGATGAGGTCTTTAATTTTGATCTTTTTACCCTCGTCAATAACAATGATGACGAACGCCTTGCCGTCGCCGGGTTGCTCGATGCGCACTTTGGCGCGGGCGTTTTTATACCCGCCGCCGGAATAAAGTTTTTCAATCTCAATACGCGCCTTGATTTCCGTGCTTGATGGGAGAATCTCCCCTCTTTTCAAAGGAAGCCTCGACTCAATCAGGCTCGCCTTCATTGCGCTGTTTCCAATTATCTGAATATCTTCAACGATTGGATTTTCCGTTAGGACGATAGTGATGCGAATACCGCCTTCCATATCCTCTTTATAAAAACGGATATCTTCGGAAAATTTGCCCAGAGCATAGATGGCGCGAAGGTCCTCCTGCCTCATCTCCGGCGAGGAGCGTTCACCGACCTTTGTTCGAATGATTCTATGAATCTCCTCTTCCTTGACCGTCCGAAGACCCTGAATGACTATCTCTTTGACAACGGGTTCCTCCTGCGCAGGCAGGGATGAAATGAAAAGACAAAAAATGAAAAAGAACGAAAAAGTCTTTAAAAAAGATTTTCGAGCAAATAGGAAACGCACGTTTTCCACCTTTTGGCAAAAATTAATATCGTATGACATTAAAAATTTACAGGCGCAATGCAAGAAAAATTAATTGAAAATGCCCAAATTCATCAAAGAGCATTTTATGCTTGCATGGCAGAGAAAAACCAAATGAATATTAATTCAATAATTGAGAGTTCGGATTAAAAGCATAAAACGCGGATTCACATCCTGACATCGTGAGCAAAGTGTTATGAAAAAATCGGAACAAATCAATCCGGTGGATGCGGCGGCGCAGGAGGGCATTGATGCCCTTAAAGCCGGACGTTATGATCTGGCAATCGCCCATTTCAAAAAAGCGATGCAAATCGCCCCCTTTCGCCAAGATATAAAACAAATGCTTGCCGATGCCTTAGATCGCAAGCCTGCTTCCAAGGAACCCGAAACCTCAAAACAACCGGAAATAGCGGTTGACGATATTCCCGAAATTGATGAAATCCAGCCCGCAGAGCAAGACGAGATGATAACGCGTCAACCCCCGCAATCAAGCGGCGTCCGCATCGGGCTCTGGCTTTTAATATTTTCAGTTTTGTGCCTCACCTCCGTTGCGTTTTTCTTTTTCTTTGCCGGCGCGATTCAAAATTTTGTGAGCAATCTGGCGCGTCCGCGCGAGGAAACCCAGATAAGCCCTGCCGACCGCGAAGCTGCCGCCCTCTATAAAGAAGCCGAACTTTTGCAGGACCAGCGCAGATATTCGGAAGCTATTGACGCCATCAAAAAAGCCATTGAAAAAAATCCCACCAATGTCAAACGATTCGAATCTAAAATGGCTGAACTTTATTTCAATGAGGCAGAGGTCTATTATAAAAAAGATGAATACACTAAAGCCGTCGCCAGTTATGAACAGGCAGTCCAGCATAACCCCGATTCCACGGAATATCATTACGGACTCGGCTGGGCAAATTATATTCTGGGCAGAAGAAATCAAAACAGAAAACAGCGCGCTATGACCTATTATGAAAAAGCCATGGACTCGTTCAAAAAAATCTTGGAAAAAAACTCTGAAAATCTTCAGGCAAAAAACGCCCTTGCGCAGGTTTACGCCGCGCGGAACGAGGTGGATAAAGCCGCGGAGATGTATCGCCAAATTATCAGACAGGACCCCGAATCTAACGAAGCGGAACGCGCGCGCCGCTCGCTGAAAAGCATGGGGCTAAAACAATAATTTGAAATCTGGGAGGTGCGGCGATGGCACATCGAAATAATAAACTGGTTATATTTGTTATCTCTTTGATTCTTTTATTTGCCACAATTCAATTACAGGCTCAAAATATTGAAATCTCTTTTTTCACCATGCAACTGCGCCCAACATTTGACGATTATTTCCTGCCTTTATTTGAAGAGTTTGAAAAGGCTCATCCGGGCGTGAAAATCAAATGGCTCGACCACCCCGCCACTAATTATGAAACCAAACTGCTGACCTCCTTCATGGGCGATAACCCGCCGGATGTGGTCAATCTGACCCCTCAAATGCTTCCGAGTTTTGCCAGCCGGTCGGTTCTTTTGCCCCTTGAAGGCGTCGTCCCCAAAGAAATTATCGAAATCTATTACCCCAATGTGGTCAGCGATGCCTGCACATACGGCGGCAAAATATATGCGCTCCCATGGTATTTGGCGGGCGCGGTTGCTATGGTGAATATGAACATCTTCAAAGAGGCAGGTATGACGGAAAAAGATATCCCCGCCACCTATGACGAACTTGTTGATGTGGCAAAAGTCATTCATGAAAAAACGGATAAATTCGCATTTTTTCCCATCTACACGGAAGCGGCATCAATGCACGGAATGCTTTTTGTCCGGGGCATCCCCATTCTTGATGAGACGCAAACAAAAGCCATATTCAACGTGCCCAAGTCTGTTGAGACTTTCAAATTCTGGATAGATTTTTATAAAAACGGACTCACCCCGCGCGAGGCGCTCACCGCCACGCACCGCCGTCCTATCGAATTATACAAAAGCGGCAAACTCGCCATATTCCACAACGGCGCACAATTCTTGAAACTCATCCAATCCGATTCGCCGGAAGTTTATAACAACACCGTTGTCCGCCCCTGCATGTATTGGAAGGATAACGAACTCTATACGATTGATGTCCAAAATCTAACCATCGCCGCAAAATGTAAAAATCCCAAACTGGCTGCGGAATTTGCCGCCTTTGTCACAAACGGTGAAAACCAACTCAAATTCTGCAAAATTGTAACCATTGTCCCCTCCGTTATCAAAGCGGCGGAAGACCCTTTTTTCACAGAAGTTGAAGATACGCCGCTTGGACTCGCCAGAAAATATATCGCCGCACAGATAAAAAAAGGCGTAGTGGTTCGATTCCCGGAAAAAAACTCAGCCAAGCTGATCAAGGCAATGGATGACATCACGGAAAAAGTTGGGCTGGGACAAATAACACCGGAGGAAGGAATCAAACAGGCGGAGGATAAATGGAATGAGATTCTCCGGAAGTAGGCTCCGCCAGATTTTTTTGGCATATCTCTTTCTCCTTCCAACGTTGATTATTCTTAGCGTGTTCCTTTTTTATCCGATGCTCCGCGCCTTTCTTCTTTCCTTATGGGATTATTCGCCGCTTTCCCCAGATAACAAATTTGTCGGGCTCGATAATTTCATCCGCCTTTCAAAAGATGCCGATTTCTGGCGCTCGCTTGGAAACTCCTTCCTTTATCTGATTGTTGTGCCGATTATCATAATTCTTTCGCTGGCGCTGGCGCTGCTTGTCGAACCCAAAATCCCGTTTGTCAACTTTTTCCGAGCCGCTTATTATATGCCGGTTGTTACAATGATGGTCGTCGTCGCCCTTGTCTGGAAAATGATTTTTGATACCGACCACGGTATCCTCAACTCGCTTCTATCTCGAATGAGCCTGATTTCAGAAAACGTCCCATGGCTGACCAGTCCCAAACTTGCGCTCTTCACCGTCATGACGGTAACCATCTGGAAGGGACTGGGATATTACATGGTGATATTCATCGCCGGGCTGCGCTCAATCCCGCACGAGTTGCTCGAAGCGGCAATGATTGACGGCTGCAAATCGCGTCAAACGCTCCTTCATGTTAAAATTCCCATGCTCTGGCCCTCCATAACGCTGGTGGCGATTATCTCCTCCATCAGCGCCCTGCAGGTTTTTGAAGAAATTTATATGATGACGCAGGGGCGCCTTGGCACATCCACGCTGGTGTTTTACATTTATGACTTGGGCGTGAGGGGAGAGCAAGAAATGGGCTACGCCTGCGCTATGGGCGTGGCGCTTTTCTGCATCATTTTCATCTTCACATTTTTTAACGTCCGCTTGATGGGTAAAGCGCACAAAATTTAAGGCGGGAGAATGGAAGAGTTTGAAAATATTTCTTAAATATCTTTTTCTTATCGCCCTTGTCATCGTGTTTGTCGGTCCCTTTTACTGGCTCGTTTCCATTGCGCTGAGGGCGAGCGGCGATATCTATTCGCTTCGGATAATTCCAGAAAATCCCACACTCATGAATTTCGCGGAAACCTGGCAAAAATTTGAACTATGGCGCCCGTTTGTTAACAGCGTCATGGTGGCAGCCGCCGTATTATTTCTTAACATCCTCCTGAGCTCCCTTGCCGCTTATCCGCTGGCGCGGCTGAAATTTCCTGGACGCGACCTGATTTTTTTCCTGCTCCTTTCCACAATGATGATCCCTTTTCAACTATACATGATACCCCTTTTTCTCACATGTCTAAAACTGGGGCTGATGAATTCGCTGGCGGGAATCGTGCTGCCGACATCGGTCGGAGTCTTTGGAATCTACCTTATCAAACAGTATTACCTGACCATTCCGATGGACCTTGAGGAGGCGGCGCGAATTGACGGCGCGGGAGAGTTTTCCATCTGGTGGCGGATTATGTTCCCCCTGACCAAACCCGCCATTGCCACATTATCCATTTTCACCTTTGTGGGCAACTGGAGCAATTTTCTCTGGCCCCTCATTATCATTGACCGCGAGGATAAATACACCCTGCCGATTGCCATCGCCAAACTCTCCGGGGCATTCATTGATAAAACCCAGTATCTGGCGGCGGGCTCGGTGATTGCCATCGCGCCGGTCATTATCATTTATCTTTTTATGCAGCGTTACTTCATCAGCGGCATCAGCGCCGGCGCCGTCAAGGGATAGAAAATATTTTTTGAAAGAAAGAATATTATTATGATTGCTTATTGCGGACTCGATTGCGGAAAGTGCGAAACCTTTATTGCAACAGTAAATGATGATGATAATTTACGGGAAGCCATTGCTAAAAAATGGTCGGAACAATACAGCGCCCCCTTTGCAGCAAAGGATATTAATTGTGTCGGCTGCAAATCCGCAGGAGCGAAAATCTATTATTGCGAGCAATTGTGCGAAATCCGCAAATGCGCCTCCGCTAAAAATATTGCCCATTGCGGCATATGCGACAAATATCCCTGCTCGATTCTGAAAGAGTTTTTTAAAATGGCTCCCGATGCGCAAAGGGTTTTGGACGCATTAAAGTCGTAAATATTTTCTATCGGGGTATTTGATAAACCTTCCAAATATCATTTCCGAAAACTTCCTTCCATTCGGGACGTTTGATTTTTTCTGCCAGCGGCGCAGCTTTTGTATTCAGGATAATAAGCATGGAGATT
>Ga0116146_1001619_pt1 | contig 22271 bp, 20 predicted proteins | sample AD_JPNHG2_MetaG_FD_89748 | JGI IMG/M metagenome (GOLD analysis project Ga0116146, IMG submission 89748) | Active sludge microbial communities of municipal wastewater-treating anaerobic digesters from Japan - AD_JPNHG2_MetaG | ecosystem: Engineered > Bioreactor > Anaerobic > Digestate | place... | reverse complement strand
GACCAGCGCCAGACTTCTTTTGCAGCAGGTCATCAAGGATTATCCCAATACCAGCCAGGCCAGAATCGCCTGCTCCAAACTTCAGGAAATCAAATAGGAACGCGAATTTTTCCCGGCGGCGGGCACTTTTTGCAACCATCGCCGCGGTTTCAATCCAAACGGATGATTTTCACGCCGTCCGGAGCCGGCATCGTAAACACCGACCGATCCGACGGCGGCTCGATCTTCAGATCGGAGTATTCCACCGACGCGGACGTCGCCCCGTCCGCCCATTGAATGATCATCTTACCGGCCAGGGCAAGCCCCGGCCGGTAATCCTCATACCGCACCGAATAGATTTCTTTTCCATCCGGACCATAACGGACGAGCCTCTTCAACTGTCCGTTTCTTTCCATCCAGATCGTTTGCGAAGGTCCCGAGACCGTTTTCATGTCCACGCGCAGGCCCCCGTCCTCCGCACAATGACCGTAGGATACACCGGCCGCGTCGAGGCGCGGGTACGAGCCGGAAAGAATCATCACCAGATCTTCAAGATCAAGCGTCCAGGGTAAGAAGCGGGTCATGTTTCGAGCGGATGGACTTCCCGCATAAAATTCATTCTGCGACGGAATCCATATCCTCATCTCTTCGGGCGACGCGCTGAGAAAAAAATCAGGCGTGCCGATCACCGGGAGCACCTCCAGGCGGAGATAGGAAGGCCTCTGCAAAATCAGAGCGGCCCGGAGCGGATAATGCCCCTGAGCCGTGGACAGGTCTATCCGCGCCGTGGCGACCACCCTGCCCATTTCTCCATGAGACTGCCCGATCATCTCCGCGGAGCCCGGAGAAACCGGGGGTTCCGTCCATACGCGTCCGGCTGCGCATCCGCAAACCAGAAGCGACAGGAACCATATTCCCATGATCCCGGCGGCGGGAGCATATCCATAACGCATGCGGCACATCCTGAGCGGGTTGGACGCGGATAACGGCGGCTCTAAGGTTTCAAAAGTTCCATCTTGTTCTTCAGGCGGCGGTTGTCCGGATCCTTCTTCATGGCCTTCCGGTACCATTCCAGCGCCTCTTCCCGGCGGCCGGCTTCGAAATAAACATCCCCCAGATGCTCCATGATGCTGGGATCCTCCGGCAGAAACTCCAGGGCTTTCTTCAGGTATGTGAGGGCGCTTTCGTGGTTGTTCTTCTTGAAATACACCCACCCCATGGAGTCCAGAATGTAGCCGTTGTCCGGTTTGATTTTCAATGCCTGAGCGATCATTTGCTCGGCCTCGTCCAGGTGAATCCCCCGGTCGGCATAGCTGTAGCCGATAAAGTTGAGGGCATCGGCATTGCCCGGATCGATGACCAGCACCTGTTTCATGGATTGAATGCTTTCCTCGAAGCGGCCCGTTTTCTCCAGCAGCACTCCCAGAAGGTAATGCAGGTCCGTATCGCGGGGAAAAAGCCCGATGCCTTCCCGAACCGTTCTTTCCGCCGCGGCCATATCTTTATTTTCTTCATACAGCGACGACAGATACAGATACAGCACGGCCTGGTCTTTCCTTTGTCCGATGGCCCGGCGGATGACCCCGACCGCGCCCGTGGAATCTCCTTCCATCTTCATCAGCTTGGCCGCCTGAATCTGGGCATTGGCATACAATTCAAATTTCGGGGAGATCTTCTGATACTCGACCAGGGCCTTGGGCCGATCGCCTTTTTGCTCCAGAACGCTGGCCAGCAGGTACCGCAGCTTGTCGTCGCCGGGTGTTTTCTCCAAAAGCAGAAGGAACCGGTCGGCCGCCTCGTCATACCGGCGCATATCATAATACAAAAGCCCCAGGGCTATGAGCACTTCCCGGCTGTCGGGGTTGATCTTCAGCACTTCCCGCAGATCCTTTTCCGCCGCTTCCGCCCGGTTCGCTTTCATCTGCAGTTCCGCGATTTTCACGCGGATGCCGATCCGGGCGGGATGGATCTCCAGATAGCGCCGGTAAACGCCGATGGCCTCATCATACCGGTTCCGGCTTTCATACAATGCGGCAAGACCCGTCCAGGCCGCTTCAAAGGCCGGCCTTTGCGAGATGATTTTCTGATAGAGCCTCTCCGCATCCGCCGCGCGGTCCATCTGGCTCAGGGTTTTGGCGTAATAAAACATCCCGATGATGTGATCGGGATCCAGCGCCAGCAATTTCCGGTAGGCCTGTTCGGCTTCGTCATATTTCTTTTCCTGGCTGTAAATCGTCGCCAGATAAAGATAGGCGACGGTATTGGCCGGATCCATTTCCGTGACGGTTTGATATTGCCGGATGGCTTTGTCGTATTCGCGCAGATTGAAATACAGGCCGCCCATGATGGAACGAAGTTCGATATTGCCGGGTTGCGTCGGCAGGAGCGCCTCGCCGAGCGCGAGGGCCTGATCGACATCGCCGTTTTCAACATACAGCGAGACGAGCTCGGTATTCAAGTAAGGCGAACCGGGAGCAAAGGCGAGCGCACGCTTCATGTGATCGATGGATTCGGCCGGACGACCATCCAGCCTGGACAACACGGCCAGGGAATAATGGTAGGCGGCCTCTTTGGAATACGTCTCCGGGGCGGGGCCTGGCGCCGTTTGGGGTCGGGCGGGAAAAGAAGCGCAGCCGGCAAGCATCGCCCAAAGCAGCAATCCGCCGATCAGAAAAGGAATGAGTTTTTTTTGCATAGGAGACGATTGCTTTCGCTTTTCGCTTTCGGGAAAATCCAGCGTTTTCAGGATGCCCCTTCCGGCTTCGGTTCCCCGAGCAACGACGACACGGGAACGATCGTGATTCCCTGTTCCCGGTAGACTTTGCTGGCATCCCGGACGGCCCGAATGGTTTCAGGATAGGGATGGCCGATCACGATAAGCGGCGCGTTTCCGTCCGATGTCCGGGCCGCCTCCATGAGAATCCGGTAAATCCTGGAATAGTCCCGTTCATTGTCCAGAAAGATTTTTCTGGACGCAACGGTCAGACCGGTCCTGCGCGCCGCCGATTCCGTCTTCGAATTCCCGGTGGTCCGGGAATCAATAAAAAACAGATGGTTTTTTTTCAACTCACGAAAAACCAGCGTCAGCTTTTCCTCGTCCGCCATGAATTTGGACCCCATGTGATTGTTGACGCCGGCGGCATACGGCACGGACGCCTGGTTTCGCTCCAGTTGAAAGAGGATCTCCTGATCGTTCATATCCGTAAAAAGAGCGCCGCTGCCCGGTTTTTCCTTCGGATAGGAAAGAGGTTCCATGGGTTGATGCAGAAGCACTTCACGATCGGCCCGATGAATCGCTTCCGCGGCTTCCCGTGAATGGGGAAGAAGCGGCAAAACGGCAAATGTGATGTTCGCGTCAATAGCCAGCAGTTCACGCACCGGCTTCATGTCCTGGCCGATATCATCGATAATGACGGCCACCTGCCGGCTGACCGGTCGGGGCGGAACGGCCTTGGCCAGCAGAGCGCCTTCCTTGCTTCCGCCGCCTTCGGACGGCGCGGCGTCTTTTGCCCCGCGGGTCCGTTCTTTCTGCGCAGTCCGGCCGTCGGCGGAAGGCTTTGCCTGTTTTTTCGCCAAACGCGGCGTCTCGTCTTTTGCCGTTTCTTCACGATCCGACAGGACCATGAAAGTGATGGCCCCCAGCGCCAAAACGATCAGAACGACCAGAACGGTCGTCGCCCTGTTGATCTTTTTCTTCATCGCCGTCCGTCTTCGAAACCCGGGATCCGCATGCTCATTTGGGCAGATTTTTCTTCATGATATCCCAGCTTTTCAAAATATCGATCGCCGTCTTGAGCTGATTGTCCCGGGCCAGATCGGCTGTTTCTCTGGGATTTCCGTTTTTGTCGTCGGGATGCGCCGCATCCTCTTTGTCCGGTTTGATGTGCCCTTTGAGATCCTTTTCCCGAAGCCTTTCCCCCGCAAGGTTCTCCGGTTCTTCCAAGGACCGCACCGGTTTGACGACGATATCCGGTTGAATGCCTTCGGCCTGAATGGATCTGCCCTTGGGCGTATAGTACCGGGCCGTCGTCAATTTCAGCGCGGAACCGTCCTCCAGGGGAATGACGGTCTGCACGGACGCCTTTCCGAAAGTCTGCGTCCCCACGATCAGCGCCCGGCCGTTGTCCTGCAGGGCGCCCGCCACAATCTCCGCCGCGCTGGCCGTGCCTTCATTCACCAGAACGACGACGGGCACGATGACTTCCTTATCGCCGTCGTCGCGCGCCGTGGTTTTGGTCTCCATCTTTTTCGTCCGGCCGCGGGTGGACACGATGACGCCCGACTTCAGAAACATGTCGGACACCTCGATGGCCTGCGTCAAAAGCCCGCCCGGATCATTGCGCAGATCCAGCACGAGCCCTTTCATGGGCTTGGTTTTTAGAGCCACGTCGTCCAGCGCTTTGCGCAGGTCATGCGCGGTCCGCTCGTGGAAAGAGGCGATCCGGATGTAGCCGATATGATCGTCAAAGGTCTTTGCCCGTACGCTTTTCACCTGAATCACGGCGCGGGTCAGCGTGATGTCCTTCGGCTGGACCATGTTTTCCCGCAGAATCGTGATGGTCACCTTGGTATCTTTCGGGCCGCGCAGTTTTTTCACGGCCTCCATGATCGTTATGTCTTTTGTGGATTTGCCGTCAATCTTGATGATCGAATCGCCGGGTTTCACGCCCGCTTTGAACGCCGGCGTGTCTTCAATCGGGGACACCACCGTCAGCACATCCTTCAGGATGGTAATTTCAATGCCGATCCCGCCGAAGCGGCCCTGCGTTTCGACTTCCAGTTCCTTGTAAAGCTCGGGCGTCATGAATGCACTGTGCGGATCGAGGGCCTTGATCATGCCGTTGATCGCACCCTGGATCAGCACCGACGAATCGATGTCGTCCACATAGTTCTTTTGAACCATGTCCAGCACTTCGTTGAAGGTTTTGATCTCCTTGTATATGTTTTTGTCCCGCGCGGAGACCTTGCTGTCGGAATACGGACCGAAGAAGGCAAAAAGCCCGAAGAGGATCACGGCCAACACCGGCCACTTAGAGGAAATATTTTTCATGCTCTGCCTCACTGTCCGGAGAAGATGGTATCGCACGCAAATATGATGATCGCCATGAACGGCATTATATACCACTCCTTTTTTTCTTTTCCATCTATTTTGACGAAAAACAAGCCCTAATCGATCAGCCAGGTGGTCCGGCCCGCCTCATCCTTCAGCGCAATGCCCAGCGAAGCCAGCTCCCGGCGGATTTCGTCGGCGCGGTTCCAGTCCTTGTCGGTGCGGGCTTGCTGCCGCTCCAGCACCAGTGCCTCCACCTGCGCGACGTCGATTCCGCGCTTTTGGACTTCGATATCGCGGTCCCTCTCAAAAAACCGGTCCGGGTCGTACTGGAACAAGCCCAGCACATCGCCGAAATGACGGAAGGCTTCCCGGGCCGCCTCCAGGACCGCCTGCCGAACCGCCGGCGCCTTTTTTCCCGCCGTCGTCAGCTGGTTGATCAGCCGGGCCGCGTCAAAAACAAAACCCAGCGCCTGAGCCGTATTGAAATCGTCGTCCAGGGCGGCGTCAAACCGGTCCACAAACTCCCTGAATTCTCCCGCCGGCTCCCCGCCCGCGGCTTCAACAGAACCCCCGTTTGGCTTCAGGCCGGCGGCGCTGATGCCTTTGATCATGCGCAGCGCGTTGTAGCAGCGGATCAGCGCGGTCCGGGATTCCCTCAAAGACGCGTCCGAGTAGTCCACGGGGCTGCGGTAATGGCTCTGCAGCATGAACAGGCGCAGAACTTCCGGATGGAACTGCCGGACAATCTCCCGGATTGGAAAAATGTTCCCCAGGGATTTGGACATCTTTTCGGCGTTGATCTTCACAAAACCGTTGTGCATCCAGTAACGGGCCGGCGGCTTTCCCGTCGCCGCCTGGGACTGGGCGATTTCATTTTCGTGATGCGGAAAAATCAGGTCTTCGCCGCCTCCGTGAATGTCGAAGGGTTCGCCCAGATAGCGCCGGCTCATCGCCGAACATTCGATGTGCCATCCCGGTCTGCCCAATCCCCACGGACTGGCCCAACTGGGCTCGCCTTCTTTGCTTTGCTTCCAGAGCACGAAATCCAGCGGATTTTTTTTCTTGTCGTTTACGTCCACGCGGGCGCCGGCCATCATTTCATCTAGGTTTCGTCCGGATAATCCGCCGTACTCGGGAAATTTGTCGACCGCAAAAAATACGTCTCCGTCCACCGCGTAGGCAATCCCTTTTTCCTCCAGGGTTCGGATCAGGGAGATCATGTCCTCCATGTGCTCCGTGGCTTTCGGAGTCACCGTCGGCGTGAGCACGTTGAGGGCGGCCATGTCCTCATTGTGCAGCGCGATGTAACGCTGTGCGATTTGATCAATGCCGACGCCTTCCCGATTCGCCCGATCGATGATTTTGTCGTCGATATCGGTAAAATTTTTCACATACGTCACGTCGTAGCCGCGCGCTTTCAGATGACGGAAAACAACGTCAAACACCACGGCCGCGCGGGCGTGGCCGATATGGCAGACGTCGTATGCCGTGATGCCGCACACGTACATTCCGACCGCGCCTTCCCGGACCGGCTGGAAGATCTCCTTTTTTCTCGTTTTCGTATTGTAGATTTTCTGTGGCATTTTCTTTACCTTTGTCAGGGATACAGCGGGGGCATCCCGAGGCCGCTGTCTTCGGGCAGCCCGCAGACCAGATTCATGTTTTGCACGGCCTGGCCGGCGGCTCCCTTGACCAGATTGTCGATGGCGGAAATAATGATCGCCCGGCCCGTCCGGGGATCGACGGTCAAACCGATGTCGCAGTAATTGGACCCGCAAACGGACGAGAGGTTGGGAAACATTCCCGCCGGACAGACCCGGACGAATTTTTCCCCGGCGTAGAAAGAAGCATACAGGGCGTGCAGATCCGCCTCGGTCGCCTCTCTTCCGAGCGACGCGTACATTGTGCTCAGAATTCCTCTTTTCACCGGCAACAGATGCGGCGTGAAGGAAATGAAGAATTTTTCCCCGGCCAGCTTATGGAGCTCCTGCTCGATTTCCGGGGTGTGCCGGTGCTTCCCGACCTTGTAAGCTTTGAATCCCCCGTCCACCTCGCAGAAGAGCGAGCCGACAACCGGATCCCTTCCCGCGCCGCTCACGCCGGACGCCGAATCGGCGATGATGGTGGAAACCTCCAGGATCTTGCTGTGAAGCGCGGGGGCAAGCCCCAGAATAATGCTGGTCGGATAACAGCCGGGATTGGCAATCAATGCCGACGTCCGGACGGCGTCCCGGTACAGCTCCGGAATCCCGTAGACGGCCTTTTCGATCAGGCCGGCGCTGGAATGCTTTGCGTACCACCGTTCATAGGTCGCCGGATCCCGCAGCCGGTAGTCGGCGGACAGATCAATCACCTTTTTCCCCGCTTCGATAAAGACGGGGGCGATCTCCATGGACACGCCGTGCGGCAGCGCCAGAAAAACGACATCGCAAAGCTCCGCAATCTCCCGGGGACCCGCGTTGGTGTAGGCAAGAAATGTCAGGCCGGAAAGGGACGGAAAAACGTCCGAAACCTTCACACCGGCATAACGCCTGGAGGTGACGGCCGTCAGCTCCACCTGCGGGTGTCCGGACAGAATCCGGATGAGTTCCTGCCCGGTGTAACCGCTGGCTCCGAATATCGCCGCTTTGATTTTCATAAAAAACTCCAAAAAAAAGGGGAGCCCGAAGCCCCCCTGGATGATTAACGCTTGGAAAATTGGAATCTCTTTCGGGCGCCCGGCTGGCCGTACTTCTTTCGCTCCTTGATGCGGGCGTCACGCGTCAGAAATCCCGCTTTTTTCAGAATGGGGCGCAGTTCGGCGTCGCATTCCAGAAGCGCTTTGGAAATCCCGTGCTTCACCGCTCCGGCCTGACCCGCCACGCCTCCTCCGCTGACATTGACGTAAAAATCGAACTGGTCCTTTTTCCCCGTGATCTCCAGAGGCTGACGGATGATCATCTTGAGGCTGGGACGCGTAAAATATTCTTCATAGTTTCTTTTGTTCACCACAATGCTGCCGCTGCCCGATTTCATATAAACGCGGGCAATAGCGCTCTTTCTCTTTCCGGTTGCATAAAAACGCTGTACTGTCATGACTTCTCCCAAAATAAATTAATCAATGGATAACCCGGACTCTCAAACGGCCAGATTTTGCGGACACTGGGCTTCATGCGGATGCGCGTTTCCGCTGTAAACCTTCAGTTTCTTTAGCATTTTTCTGCCCAAATTGTTTTTCGGCAGCATTCCGGCCACAGCCATGCGAATCAGATTTTCAGGTTTTTCGGCCAGCATCTTTCCGGCGGCCGTTTCCTTGAGCCCTCCCGGATAACCGGAGTAGGAATAATAAATCTTGTCCGTGAGCTTCTTGCCGGTCAATGTCACCTTTTCCGCATTGACGACCACAATAAAATCGCCGGTATCGACATGCGGCGTATAAACCGCTTTATGCTTGCCCCGAAGGCGCAGGGCGATCTCGCTGGCCAGCCTCCCCAGTACCTTGCCGGACGCGTCAACCACGTACCAATCCTGTTTGACCTGACCGGCTTTTGCTGAAAATGTTTTGTTCATAAACCGCCGCCTAGTAAAAAATTTAAAGGTGGAAGCTATGCAATTCCACGCTCTTTGTCAAGGAAAATGTTTTGATTTTTTTGATTCGGCACGCCCGGCTCGTGTTTTCGTTTTTAAAACGATCTTAAAAAGGCCGTGCCCGGACAAACCGCGAGCTCTGCTTAAAATACGCCCAGTCCGGCCAGGGAAAATTTCAGCATAAATCTTTCGTCATCATAGGTCTTGGTGTAGTCCACTCCCACACCCCAGCACTGCGTTCGATAGGCTACGCCAACGGTGTTTTCCACCGTTCGGTCATTGAACCGATCCAGCCTCAGGCCCAGGTTCCCGCTGAACCCGCGGATGAGATTGACTTTGAGGAGCATGTTGATTTCCTCAAGATAATCAAGCGTATAGCGGTACCCCAGCGTTAGATGGTCCCCTCGCCAGTCGCTGAGACCAAGATCGTAATTCATCTCTTTCCAGCCGACATACGGGTTGTATTTATTTCGCGCGGCAAAGGCAACATATGGATGCGGCTTCAAATCCAGCTCGATTCCCAGATCCGATACCGGCCGCCTTTCCGTACTCGAGCCGGCCATGTCTTTTTTGGCCTCGTTGATGTCGTACATCTGGAACAGCTTAAAGCGCAATAATTCTATATAATGGTTCGCTCCGGATTGGTTCTTCGCCCTTGCGGTCAGTGTGTTGGTCAGCGCCCAGGCCACGGCGTTTTGCTCCGTCAGGGCATTGGTATAGCCGATATTGGAAGACAGGGAATTGGCCATGAACGAATTCACCCAGGGTATGAAATCGGGAAGATTGTCCTGATTCACCTCAGGAATATAGGAATAAAAGATTTCCGGCTTGATTTCATGCTTGATTTTGTCCAAGTTTTGAATCTTGACGGCAAACACGCGCGAAATCCGGCTGCTGATGCTCAGGCCGGCGTTGTACACGGTGCGGTTCCCGCTTTTATTGTCGGAATTGGCCTGTGAATCGTCGCGGTTCCAGTAGACCTCCCGCAGGGTGATTTGAGGGGTAACCTTCGCGAAGCGGGAAACGTTGAAAGGCAGGGAGATCGTCGGCGCCACATCCACGTAATGCCCCTTCTGCCCCTCGCCCCGGTAAAAGTAATCATAGTTGCCCGTCCATTCGTAATACAGGGGCGTGGAAAGAAAAGGCTGTTTGATGCCCGTGAATACAATTTCCGGATACTGCTGGAGCGTCCGGTCGTTATTGACGGCGGAAAAGTCGTCCGTGGAGTTGACGCGGGCCATCAGGCTGAAATTGTTCCATCCTTTGTAGATCCTGGCGGACGATTCCAGGGACGGCAGAGACTCGTTTCCCTGAAAAGGAACCTTCCGGAACGGATCTTTTTCGGAGACGGCGTAATTGGACAGATAATAGTTGTGGGCATTGAAATCCCGGAAATACCAGGAATCGGAAACGCGCCGCAAGTCGGTCCGGACGTAAAACTGGGAATCAAAATTCGTCTGATGATTCAGATAATACGACCAGCGCCTGTGCATTCCCTGCCAGTCGCGGCTCTGGCTGCCGACCGCGGCGGTTTCCGTGACCTGCCTGTTGTCCTCCATGAAATCGCCGTAAAGGGTGCCGAAGGATTTTTCGCCGGCATAATAGCGGAATTCAACTCCCTGCTTGTATCCTCTTTTCTCCATGTAACGCGAAAAGAACGTTGCATCCTTCCGGGGATCGATCGCCCAAAAAAAGGGAATTTCGATATCGAGGCCGTCTTTATCTTTGGAATAGCCCAGGTAGGGGAAAAGAAATCCCGATTGGCGCTTGGTTTTTGCGGGAAAAGCGACCAGCGGCGTATAAAAGACCGGCAAATGCCTCGCCTTCAGCCGGGCGTCCTTCATGAGTCCATACCCTTCCAGCGTCACATTCATCGAATGTCCGGCAATTTCCCAGTCCGGTTTATCCCCGTCGCAGGTTGTCGCCACCGGTTCCTCGATGAAATAGGTGCTCTCGCCGGTTTTTTCGATTCTGCTGCCTCTGATGTAGAAATGGTTGCGTGCGTAAAAGGCTTTGGAGTTATAGGCCACGCCGGTTTTGTCTTCAACATTGACCACGATTTTGTCGCCGGCAAGTGAATCCTGGGCCATTCGGAGCAAGGCATTCCCCTCGGCGGTCGCCAGATTGCTTTTGCGGTTATATTCGGCGCGGGCGGCGGTCAGAACGCCGTCGCCGTATGTAATGGCAACATTCCCCTGCGCAACGTACAGATCTCTTTCCTGATCGTAGGACAGCTCATCCGCTTCAATTTTCACCGGCGCGTCTCCGGGCATCTTCAGGTCCTGGGCCCAGATGCCCGGCGCAGGCCAGATACAGAGGATCATCCCCAGTATCGCGGCCGTATATCGTCTCAGCAAAACCTGCAAATTCTTCATCCCTGTTCGTTATGACACGCAGGCATCGAAAAAACCCCGCGCTTCGCTCTTCACTTTACAGCTACCGACGCGTCAGGCTTTACCACAAGAATTCATTTGATGAAACGACTGTTTGACCTCTCCCGCGAGATACAGAGATCCCAGGGCGCAGATCAGGTCATCTTCTCCCGCCATATCCAGCGCCTTATGGACCGCCTCATCAACTGTTTTGGCCGCCAACCCCTTAAAGCCCATTTCCTTCATCTCGCGGACCAGCCGCTTCGGGGGCAAGGCCCGCGGGGTTTTCAGCGGCGGCAGGATCGTGACGGCGGCCAAAGGCGCGATCCTTTTCAGCATGGAGCGGTAGTCCTTGTCCGACAAAACGGCAAAGACCAGGATCAATCGCCTTGCGGAAAAATCTTTTTGCAGCGCACGGCATACGGCCCGAACGCCGGAAGGATTATGCGCTCCGTCCAGCAAAAAAACCGGCCGGTCGTGAAGGATTTCCATGCGGGCCTCCCAGCGCGTTTTCATCAGGCCGGAAACAACGGCCGCATCACCGATCTTCAAGCCGTGTTCCTCAACGATTTCCAGTGCGGCCAGCGTCAGCGCCGCGTTGGCCAGCTGGTGCCCTCCCAAAAGCGGGACACGCAGTCCGCTGATCGTCCGGTAAATCCCGGAATAGTCCATCCGGCCGTCCGTCCGCCGAATGACTTTGAAATCCCTCCCCAGAAGGTAAAGCCGGGCTTTTTTCCGGCAGCAAATGGAGGCCAAACGGTCGGTGACCCGCTTTTGTGTCACGCCGGTCACACAGACTCCCCCCCGCCGGATGATTCCGGCCTTTTCTCCCGCCACCGCCGTCAGGGTGCGTCCCAGATAAGCCGTATGCTCGAGTCCGATGTTGGTGATGACGGAAACCAGCGGCCGGCAGACATTCGTCGCGTCGAGCCTGCCGCCGAGACCTACTTCCATCACCGCGATATCTACGCGCGCCCGCTGAAAATAAATAAACGCAGCCGCGGTCAGCGCTTCAAAGTAGGAGACGGGTCCGCAGGCTTTGGCCTGAATTTCCGAGAGGATGCGGCACAGATCGCGCCTTGGAATCTTTTTTCCGTTCAGCGCAATCCGCTCCCTGACGTTCACGAGATGCGGCGATGTGTAGAGCCCGGTCAGGAAACCAGCTTCTTTGAAGATGGAAGCGGCCATCGCGGCCGTTGATCCTTTGCCGTTGGTGCCCCCGATCAGCACCGCGGGATAATCGTTCTGGGGAGAGCCGAATCGCTCCAGAAGTCCGGTAATCGTCTTCAGGCCGAATCGCATGACGTCGATGTTCAGACCGGAAAGATATGCGCCGGGATTCAAGGGATTCATGGGGTTGCCGGTGATTAAATACGGATGACCTGGCCGTCTTGAATGATGTGAATTTTTCGATCAGGAATGCGCGCGACTTCGCGGCGGATGGCGCCCGCGTACCTTGGTTTCATGTGATACAGATAAATATCCGGTCTTGCGTCTTTGAGTTTTTTCAGCTCCGCCGCAAGCGTCCGGGGCGTGAGGTGACCGGTTTTATCCGCCAGGCTTTGCATCACCCCAGGCAGAGACGTTTCCACAAAAATCGCCCGAAGGTCTTTTGCGGATTCCGCAAATTTCCACACCTCATCGGTAGGCCCCGTATCCCCCAGAAAAAGGGCCGCCTTTTCCTTCGACTCTATCCAGAATCCCATGGTTTCCACGGTATGATGAACCGGAATGGCCTTCACCCGCCACCCGTTCAGCGTCTTGAACCGGCCGGGGGAGAGAATTTCAAATTGGACCGTGGGTTTCGCAGCGCTGGGAATGGCGGTAAAATCAGGCCAGATGACGTTATTGAACAGATGGCGGTGAATGTTTTCAATGATTCCCCGGCTGCTGCAAATACGAAGGGGGGTCTTTCGCTTCGCAAAACAGAGATTGTCCGCCAAAAACATAATGTCGCGCACATGGTCCAGGTGAGCGTGCGTGACAAGTATGCAATCGATGAGGAGCTGCCGGCGAAGCGTCAGCACCTGCGTGATGGCGCCCGCGTCGATCAAGAGGTTTTTTCCGACGAGAAAACTGGTCGTATTATGATTCGGCAACTGTGAGCCGTGGCAACCCAGAACCCGTATTTTCATGCTTGGTTTCCGCTTTCCATCTGATAAGCCGCTTGAGGCGGGACGCTATCATACCTTCGGCAGACAGGCAATGATTTTGTAAGCCCTCGACATCAGAAGGCTTTTCGATGCATGGCCGGCTTTGGGGACCGGGCCGGACTCACACCTTCTTTCCATAAAAAGCCTTCTTCATATTGCAAGGGGAGAGAAGCATTGCCCCTCTCCCCTTCTTTCATTTTACAACAGGGCGACGGTCCTGAAAGCCCCCGTCTATTCATTCATCTCGTATTCGCCGTTTAACGCATAGACATATCGATTCCAGACCCGTTCATACTGGGCGTCATCCCCCTGGGCCTTGATCAGCATGATTTCCTTGCAATACGCGCGCTGTTCGTCTTTGGTATTATGCATTCCGTAGATCTGCAGGGCGAACCGGGCGAAATCGCGCACCATGAAATCAAAAATCTGATTGAGCACGTCGGGATCGATATTGTCAAATTGGGCCTGTTCCAGGATCAACTGGCCGTAAACCACGATGGAGAACATTTCGCCCAACGGCAGAGAAAACAGCGGATCCATATCCTGGGCCTTGTCCGGGCCCGCTTTCTCCAGCAATTCCCTGAACAACTCAATCTGCTTGATGAAAATGGCCACATTGGGAAGCTGTTTGTTCGCTTCGAAAACAGGTTTGTAGTCATGGAACTGAACGGACCCCAGACCTTTGGTTGGTCCCTGATTGAAGAGAAACATATCATCCTTCAGAGAGAAATCAGGCGCAACCGGAGGATAAGCGGCGGCATTGAAGAAATAGTTCTTCATGAACTTGCGGATCAGTTGAACGTTGACGTGAACCGTCCCCTCCAGTTTGGAAGGCCCCCGGATATCGCTGGCACCAAGGGAAAAATAGGTGTCCTTCTCAAACCCCTTGGCGGCAATGACTTCCCACAGAAGATTGATCACGTCCTCGGCCTGCAGCGTCACCTTCATCTTGCTGGTGGGGTTGTAGAGCAGGTAGCGGCGGTCCTGCGCGTTGGCGTTTCGGAAATAATCGGTGGCACGGCGCTGGTAGAGCTTCATGCCCACAATGCGCAGCCAGGCATCCATGAAATTCTTCTTTACATGCGGCATGGCGGTCACGGGAATTCCGTAAAGTACGCGGTTTGCGGCATGCGTAATGGCTTCATAAAAGCAATGCTCTGCGACGCCCAGGGAGGCCGGGCCGATGTTGAACTTGCCGATATTCACGGTGTTGAGCGCGGAATCCCAGGCGTGCGGTCCGCGCGACAGAATATCGTCTTCGGTGATGGGGTAATCATGAAGCGCGAAATTGGAAACATATTCCTGGTGGGAAATGACGTTCTTTTTCAGTTCATAGGCCTTGTGACGGTAATTGGTGACAAAAAAAGTGTAATCGTCGGTGCCGTCCTTCACCTTGCCCAGCGTGGAGACCATTTCCGCCTCGTTGCCGTTGCCGATGTAGTATTTTTCCCCATTGGCCACCCAGGTTCCGTCCGGTTTGGGCGTCAGATTGGTTTCCGTTGAGTAGATGTCCGCCCCATGCGCTTTTTCGGACAGACCAAAGGCAAAGATGGCGCCTTTTTTGAGCAATTCCGCGGCCCTTTTCTTGGCTTTTTCATTGGGGCTCATCCAGATCGGTCCGAGCCCCAGAATGCTCACCTGGAAACAATACCAGTAGCCCAACCCGTAAAAGGCCAGCAATTCACTGTATTCGCTGTTGCGGGCCGTGTCCCAGCGGCAATCCGGATCTCCTCCCCCGTATGGACTGGGGGTGAGAAGTTTGGCAAATATCTGCTCCTTGCCGATAAAATCAACGAATTCTCGATACCAGACTTTCTTGTTGTAATCTTCCGTGATGCGCGTTTTGCCCATCTTCTCAAAGAAGGCGATGGTTTTTTCCATGATGGCCTTGGATCCTTCATCGGACATCAGGGACTGATACTTTTTTGGCTGCAGCAGATAATTCATGAAACTCTCCTTTCCCGTCGACATTCATTTTTTCCGTTCACGCCACGCAATCCTTAACGTTAAACAGTAAGGTTAACTACCCTTTTTTGTTTGAAAATACCAGCGTAGAATTCAGGGCCGAACGGCCTAAAAAAAAAGGCCCGTTCCTGGCCGGAACGGGCCCCGCTGCCTTGCGGTCAGACAGCTGAATCAACCCGCGTGTTGCGGATTATTCGGCGGCGCTTTTCCCCTTGCACCGATCCAGTTTTTCATCCATCCAGGGCAGAACTTTATCCGCCGGAACATCCCAGGACGGGCCGCACATCGAACTGCCTTTCACCCAGTAATACGGAGGCATATTCATGGAAATTTTCTGCTGATCGGGCGGCACGAATTCGCATACCCGGAATCCCTGTATCGCCTTGTGGTCGCAGGATCGCATCTTCACCACACGGCCGCTCACAAACTGATAGGAATCCCCCTCGAAGACCGGAATGATCTTTTCGGCATCCGTGCTGCCGGCCCGCTCCATGACGCTGAAGAACCAGTACATCTGCTGCGTCCAGAAACCGAACGTTCCCCACGGATAGGTAAAGAGCACACTGTTGAAAGGCGCCACGGTGAATTTTTTCCACTCGGTGTTCCACGCAGTGTAGTATTTCTTCATGCCCGGGCTGGTAAAAGCCGGTCCCGCCTTTTCATAGTGCTTAATATTCACAAGGCCCTTGGTCCCTTCGACGCCGACTTCCGACAACATAATGGGCTCATCCATGAAAATGTTCGCAAAGGGAATGTTGATGCCCATCTGCCGGGACTGTTTGAGCAGGTTCCCCGCATCCGGGGTCCAGTCGCCGGTCCAGATGACCTCGGCGCCGGAGGCCTTGATTTTGGTCAGGTAGGGGGCAAAATCGGTCAGGAAAAGTTTATGGTAGTCTTCCCCCACCAGTTGTGCTTCCGGATAATACTCTTTCAACCCCTTCTTGAAGCCGGCGGCCAGCTCGCGGCCAAACGAATAATCCTGGCACAGAATGTAGAACTTCTTTTCTTTCTTGCGAATCTGACCGTAATAGTACGCCATTCCCCGGCCGACCGCTTCCGTGGAATCGGACGTCATAAAGGCGTAGCGGTTGAAATTGGTCGCGTCCTGAAGATCATCGGCAAGGGCTGCAACGTTGAGGCTGATGATCTTGTAGCGGTTCGCCATTTCATTGGAGATCTTCTGGATATTGCTGCCCGAGGTTCCGATAAAGGCATGGACTTTTTCCTGCAGAACCATGCGTTCCAGGATTTTCTTGGCGGCGTCCGGTTTGGACTGGGAGTCGGCCTTGAACAGCGCGATCTTCTTCTTTTTCCCGTCCACCATAATGCCGCCGCGCTTGTTGAGATCATACGCAACGAAGGTGGCGCACAGCCAGCCCATCTGGCCATTGAGCGCGCCTGGGCCGGAATGAGGCCAGACCACCGCGATGCGGATGGTATCCCCTTCGGGGTTGACCCAGTTGGCCGGATCCCATCCCGTCATATCGCCCATCTTGTTCGCGTCAAACGCCGCCTTTGCGGCGGGGGCTTTCTGCGTTTTGGCGACCTTGGCTTTAGACGCCTTCTGGTCCTTCGCCGCCAGGCAGACTGTCCCGGCGCCGATCAGCAGAACACTCATCAAAACCATAAAAATGATTCTTCCAGTCGTTTTCATACCCTCCACCTTTCGTGATCTAAAGTTATTCTACCGTGGAACAGGCCGACGGAGGCCGCCCCTCAACATCGCCCCTTCCCCTTCAACGCATCCCCAAAAACAGCGACTCCCGATCAAGGAATCACCCTTTAACCTGCTTCATCAAATTGGCGATGGTCAATTCCATCGCCAGCTCCCGTCCGGCCGACATGGCCGGAGCGAAACGCCGGATAAAATCGATTTCCTCATCCGTGGGATGAGGCGTTTCCGAAAGATCCGAAGCGATTTTCAAGTCCCAGGGAACATCCTTCTTCACGTCCCCGATCTTCACGCGGGGATGAATCTGGGCCAGATAGATTTCCTTGGTCACGGGATCGAACCGGAATACCCCTTTGGTCGAAAGAAGCATTGACGGGCCGGACCCCTTGGGGAACAGCCCCGATTCGTCCCGGCTGTTGCCTCCTTCAAGATAGCCGGGCGACGTAAAGTAATCGAGTTTTTCCACGAAGTTGCCGCCCAGCATGGTAAGCACCGTGCGCTTGGCGTAGGAAAGGAAATCACACGCGCCGCCCGAACCCGGCAGGCGCATGGTCGGCTTGTAATAGTCGCCGATACAGGTGGTGTTAAGATTGCCGTATCGATCCACCTGCCCCACTCCCAGGAAGCAGACATCCACAAACCCCCGGTACGTCATGGTAAAGGCGGAAAACAAATCGGTGGCGTAGGAAAACCCCCGGCAGGAATGCGCGTCGGCGATGTGATTGAGCGGCAACAGCGGCTCGAAATCGATGATGCCGGATTCCATCATGAGCGTCGCATGGGGAGCATACAGGGCCTTGGCCAGCGCACCCGCCGTCGTCGGCAGTCCGACGCCCAGAATCACGTTCTCGTAATCGTGAATTTCCTTGGCGACCGCGATCACCAGCAGCTCCTGCAGCGTGTAGGGTTTAGTCATAGAGTTTCCCCCTTTCCTTCAAGGTCTGTTCAAACTCGGCAAGCGTCATGCCCATCGCCCGCTCCCGTCCGTCCTTGTCCCAGCGCGAGGTAAAGGCTGATCCGTAATTCGCCGGCGCCGAATAGTAGGGTTTGCACCGGATGCCGTCGAGAATCTTGCTGCCGAATTTCTGGACATAGTGATCGATGTAGGCGGCGCGGTTCTCGCAGCCGAACACCCATTCGTCCATCCAGGCCTTCAGGCCGTCGGCCGTACCGTCCATCATCATGAACAGGCCGTACATGAACTGATCGATATTGTAGTAGCCCAACACTTCAGTGGGATTGGCGCCCCAGGGAACCTCACAAACCGCGTTGACCCGATAGGCGGGAATAATCGTCAGATGAGGGCTGGACTGAATGATATCATGCTCCACGATTTCCTCGCAGGAAACGACAATCTTTTTGCTGGCCAGCGCCGCGGCGGCGACGCTGCCCAGAGCCCCCCAGTACTGGGCGTTGCCGTACTGGTCCGCCCGCTGCACATGGACGATGCAAACGTCGGGATTGGCCGCCGGAACCGTCAACTGGTCCTTCCCCGTGTAGGGGCATTTAATGACGCGGAATTTATTCTCCCCCATAAAGCTGCGTTTGCGGAAAATATCCGTGGCCATCGCGCCTTCCAGAACCTGGATATAGGAAAATCCGTGCATGCCCGCCACCATGCGGGCGTTGTACTGAAAGTTGGTGTAGTCTTCCACCTGGAGGGTTCCGGCATTCATCGCCCTTTCGACGGCCGACCCGCCTTTCTTCCCGCCCGCGCGAAGCACGTACGTACTGATCAGTTTATCGGCGCAGCCGGCGCCGACCAGCACTTCCACGTCGAAAATGCCGGACTGCGAATAGAGCGTGAGCCCCCGGCGTCCCTGACGAACCACTTCATAAACCAGTTCCGCGCAACTTCCCACCGTATAGTTTCCGATCACCAATTCATCGCCGTCGTGTACGAATTCGGCGATCGCTTCACGAACATTCATCACCTTGCTGTTTTCAGCAGCCATTTTCAGCCCTCCCTCGACGGAAATGTGCAGCCGCGCTGATTATGCTTCCAGATATTTGGCGCGCAATTCGTGATTGTCTCTGACTTCCTGCGCGCCGGCCTGACAACCGATGCAGGCCTTGGACATCAGATAAACCCGGTTCGCCAGAGACAGAGCGACTTTCAGGTTATGCTCCACGAGCAGAACCGAAACGCCCGCCTTGTTGATTTCTTCCAGAACATTGCGCACTTCCTGAACCATAATCGGCGAAAGACCCTCGGTGGGCTCATCCACCAGCAGCAGCCTCGGATTCCCCATCAGCGACCGCCCGATCGACAGCATCTGCTGTTCGCCGCCGGACAGTCTTCCCCCGGCCTGATGCGTCCGCTCCGCGAGTTTCGGAAAATGGTGGAAAATCCGCTCGATCGTCCAAGTATTCGGATCATTCGGATCTTTGATTTTCCCGCCCTTCACGCCCAGGAGCAGATTGTCCAGCACCGAAAGTTCCGGAAAGATTCTTCTTTCTTCGGGAACGTAGCCGATCCCGGTTCTGGCGACTTTATAGGGAGGTAAGCCCGCAATCTCCTGACCCGCAAACATCACCGAACCGGAGGTCGGCTTCACCAGCCCCATGATGCTTTTCAGCGTCGTACTTTTGCCCATGCCGTTTCTTCCCAGCAGTGCCACCAGTTCTCCATCGCCGATCTCCAGATGGATGCCCTGCAGCACGTGACTCGGCCCGTAGTGCGTGTTCAAATTTTTAACTTCCAGTAACATATGCTCTATACCTCCAAGTCGCCGAGATAAGCGTCCTTTACCGCCTGATTATTGCGAATCTCCGCCGGTTTCCCGGTTGCCAGAACCCTCCCGTAATGCAAAACCGTGATCCGATCCGCCAGATTGAAAACCACATCCATGTCATGCTCGATAATCACGACGGTTTTCCCCTCGGTCAGCTTCCGGATCAACGCCACGGCGTCCTGGGTTTCTTCCCTGGACATTCCCGCGGCAAACTCGTCGAGGAGCACCAGTTCCGGATCCGTCGCCAGCGCCATGCTGATTTCCAGCGCTCTGGATTTCCCATAGGACAGCGCGGAGGCCGGCGTATTGCGGTCTTCATACAGGTTGATTCTTTTCAGCATCTCATCGGTCTCTTCGGTCACCTTGCCCATTTTATCCACCCGCCGGAAAAGATTAAAACGAACGCCGTCTTTGGACAGAATCGCCAGGCGGATATTCTGAAAAGCCGTCAGATTGGCAAAGGTGCTGGTGATCTGGAAAGACCGCCCAATACCGATTCGCGCCAATTTGTGCGGCGGATAGCCTGTAATGTCCTTTCCCTTGAAGAACACTTTCCCGCTCGTCGGATGGTAGGTCCCCGTAATGGTATTGAACAGCGTCGTCTTTCCCGCGCCGTTGGGACCAATGACGGCGTGGCGCTCGCCTTCCTCGATTTGCAGATCGACACCGAACAAGACGTCCAGGGCGCCGAAACTGTGCTTTAATGCTTTTGTTTCCAGTATATTCATGACGCCTTCTCCTTCTCCGCTTTCGGGATGCCCCCGCCGCGGACTTTGTCGCGCAGCAGTCCAAACAATCCCACAAAGCCTTTCGGCATAAACATGACCACCACAATCAGAATCACGCCCATCACCAGTTCCGTACTCTCCGTGTAACGGAGGATCAATTCATCCACCAGTTGGAAAATCACGACGCCCAGAATGGGCCCGAAGAAACTCCCGACGCCGCCGATCATCACGGAGATGATCGGTGCAAACGACATCCCGATTCCCAGGGACCCGTCCACCGATACCAGATTATGAAACAGGCCGTAAACCGATCCGGCAACGCCGGCAAACAAAGCCGACAAGATATAAATGACGGCCTTCGACTGCGGAACCTTGTACCCCAGGTAATCGATCCGTTTGGCATTGTCGCGAATACCCACCTGAATCTGTCCGAACGGCGTTTTGGTGATAAACCACATCAGCCAGGTGCTGACGCCTAGAATCACCATGGCCAGATAGTAAAAGTGCTCCGGCGACCCCTTCAGACTCTCCGTAAACACACCGGGCACGGGGAAGTTGGCAATGCCGTCTTCTCCGCCCGTAACGGTGTAAAGTTTGAGCGCCAGCACATACATCAGCTGACCGAAGGCCAGATGCAGCATGGCAAAGGCCGTCCCGCTCACCCGAACGACCAGAGGAGACAGGATCAGCGCCAGCAGGACGGCGGCCAGGACGCCCATCCCGATGGCCGGCAGCAAGCCGATCCCGGGAATATGCGCCAACGCCAGCGCAGTCCCATAACCGCCGAAGCCGAAAAACATGGCATGTCCGAAGCTCAAGAGCCCCGTATAACCCAACAGCATGTTCACGGAAACGGCAAAAACGGAAAAAATGGCCAGCGTCACCATGATGTTGGTATAATAAATACCAAAAAGCCTGGGGAATAACGCCAGCAGCACGAGGCCCATCAGCCACAGCACAATATTCAGTTTATTCTTCATCATTCCTTCACTCCGAATAATCCGTTAGGACGAAACGCCAGCACAAGGGCCATGAAGGCCACCATCAGAACAGGTGCAAATTGGGACACAAACTGCACGCCATAAGAGCTCAAGAGCCCGAAAATAATGGAAACAATAAACGCTCCCGTCAGAGAGCCGAATCCGCCCGTCACCACCACGATAAACGCGTCCATCCCCACCTGATCCGCGAGCCCGGGGAACACCGTCAGGATCGGCGCTATCGCAACGCCCCCCAATCCGGCCATCCAGGTCCCCACGCCGAAAACAAACATGAATACCAGATTGATGTTGATTCCCAGCGCATTCACCATGTCCCGGTCCGACACCGCCGCCCGCACGATTTTTCCCAGCCGCGTCCGGTACAGCAAAAGCATCATGAAAACCAGAATAACCAAAGCCAGGCCGATCACGAACAGCCGATACACCGGATAGCTCACGCCCAAGATGTTCACCATCCCCTGCAGGATTTCCGGCATCTGCAAAGGCAGGCTTTCCGTTCCCCAGATTTTCTTGATGGCCGCCACAATGACAAATGAAATCCCCATCGTCAGAATCAATTCACTCATATGCCCGGCCACCCGGCGAAGAAACAGGCGCTCCATCAACACACCGAGAACCGCCGTAAATGCCGGGGCCAAGAGCAACCCCAGCCAGAAGTTTCCGGTGAGCCCCACCACGGCATAGCAAAAATAAGCGGCCAGCATGAAAAACGCCGTGTGCGCCATGTTCAGGATCCCCATCATTCCGAAAATGATATTGAGTCCCGAAGCAATTAAAAACAAGATCATTCCGTACGCTATCCCGTGGATGCCCTGAGATACGTACATCGATACTGTCGGATCCATGAAAATCTCCTTTACTGATTTAATTTTGGTCACCCGGCCACGGTTTCACGCGGACGGTCGCCGCCGCAAGAAACACCGCCTGATCAAGATCACCGACGATCCCCACCCACGTACGCCCCTGCGGCGAAAGGAGGGGACAACATCCGGATCGCGCCCCACCACCATCGGCAAGATGCGCTTGTGAAGCGGCAAAAACGGTTT
>Ga0116146_1001598_pt1 | contig 22515 bp, 15 predicted proteins | sample AD_JPNHG2_MetaG_FD_89748 | JGI IMG/M metagenome (GOLD analysis project Ga0116146, IMG submission 89748) | Active sludge microbial communities of municipal wastewater-treating anaerobic digesters from Japan - AD_JPNHG2_MetaG | ecosystem: Engineered > Bioreactor > Anaerobic > Digestate | place... | reverse complement strand
CGTACGGGGTCAACTCTTGACTCTTGACATTTGGATGCTCTCCCGGGCGGAATCCAGCCGCCGGCGAAGGTTACGGTCCTTTTCCGCGGCGGCATCCAGGCGTTGGACCACCCGCAGGACGCCGCTGCCGTCGGCGTAGCCCAACTCGCGAGCCAGGTCGGCCGGCCGTTCGCCCGCCAGACGCACCCGCAGCCAGATGCCGATCCGCGTATCCGCCTCCCGCTCGGCCATCGCCCGCACCTGGCGGTTTACCTTATCCTGACCGGCCCGCCGACGCCATCGGACCTCCTCCTGCCCCTCGCGCTTGTCGAGCATCGCCACGACCTGCTCCCAGAATCGCTCCCCACCCAGGGCCAACCCTCCGCGAGCTTCAGTCAGCGGCGACCGGGCTACCTGACCGAACGCCTCGGACATCGACCGGCGGTAGCCTCGGCGGGCATCGGACCGCTTCCGACCCCAGTAGCTCAGCCAATCCAGCGACAGCCACTCCGGGGCCTGCTCCAGCCCCGCGTAGGCCCGGTGGCTGCTCCAGCGGTACCGATCCAACTGCGTCCGGCGGTCGGCGGGCACCGGAACCTTCTTGTCCCGCGGCCGTACCGGGTTGAGGTGCACATACCGCACCAGTTCGCGGGCGTAGCCGTCGGCCTCCACCAACAAGGCCTTGAACCGACTCTGGAACAGGTGACCGACCCGGCCGTGCCGCCGGTTGAAGCGGATCGAATACGTCGTCTGCAGCCAGCCCAGCGAAGCGCTCAGGTTCCCCCGGGGCGTTTCGGCGATCAGATGGTAGTGGTTGGGCATCAGGCAGTACGCGTGCACCACCAGCCCGAAACGCTCCACGCACTCGGCCAGCGTCTCGCAGAACCGGCGCCGGTCGTCGTCGTCGCGAAACACCGCCTTCCGCTCGTTGCCCCGGGCGGTCACATGATACACCGCCCCCGCATATTCGATCCGAATCGGTCTGGCCATGCCCGACACCCCTACCACATCGGCCCCGAAATGTCAAGAGTCAAGAGTTGACCCCGGCCCCATACGGGCCACTCAGAAATGCTTTGGTTGCGGCCAAAGGCCGCCTTGGGGAAATGAAGAGTACAGCCGAAGCCGCCCGCAGGTGGCCGAAATTCAACCTGCCCGGTGACACCAAGCTGGGTGAAGAGGGGGAGGGATTGATTGGCGCGTCGGCAGGGTTTTCGGGCTGATCGGCAGGCCGTTGCACCAATTGTCTATCTGCGTAAGACGGAGGAGTGGTCCGACCGGGAATGCCCGGGAGAGGGCTCGAACCTCCACCCCATTACTGGGACATGGCCCTCAACCATGCGCGTCTGCCAATTCCGCCACCCGGGCTAGGTTTTTGTTCGGCATTCGGGGCGTTGGGGGCCCGCGATCCGCACACTCGATAGGGTACCGGCCCTGCACGGCAGCGTCAAGCCAACAAGAAGCCCCCCGCGCAGCCACAGCGTGGTTCCCGGGGGGCGGATCCCTCTAATCGCGTGACGATCAGGCAAACGCCTCTGCGAGTTCCTCTTCTGTCTCGTCCACTGACCAGTCGAGTTGTCGGCCGGCGCCGGGGGCCAGCATGATCTCGTCGGCTTCCCGGCTGTTGACGAAGCGAAGGACTGGAGGTCGCGCTGTGGCCGTTCTCGAAGCCGGAGCAGGTTCAACTTTGACGACCGAGTTGACCCCGAACGGTCCATGTTCGAGTCCGAACGCGGCGTAGTCGGTGTGCCACTCGCCGTCGGCCACATAGCGGAACTGGTAACAGCCGGGGGTAAGATGGATGACGTATCGCCACCATCCGTCTTTGTCCATTTGCATTGCTAAGCTGGTTGTATTCCAGCCGTTGAAGTCACCTGCGAGAGTTACGTGTCGGGCTCCCGGGCGATAAAACCGAAACTCGACGGTGCCGTCAGGCAATTGTGTAACCATGGCGATGCCTCCAACTCCTTAGTGTGACCAATAAAGCTGACCAACAAAGCGTAGAGAATCTCCCACGCATTCCCAATTCTCTCGTTGCTTGTCAGTTATAGGCCGTACTCACGATCTCGGCATCTGGGACGAGCCGAAAACGTGAGAGGTCTCCTCCAGATCGGGCACAGCCTGTGCTACCTGTTGTCAGACTGCGGGTCGGGTGCGGTCGCACGCATTCTCGGATCCTGCCCGACGGTCTGTGTGTCCGGCTTTCCGGCCTTCAAACCGCGACGGCCCACCGCCCATCATCTGGATTCGTTATTTCTTTCGGTGTAGGGGCCCAGCGAGATTGAACAGCATTCTGGAAAAATCTCCAGATACACCTAGAATGTGGGCCGGTGTCCTGGAATCGCCGGACTTCATTGCTTGTACGGCTGGCTCCTGCTATCGGTTCGACCCTTGAAGGCCCGAGCTCTGCATTTTGGGATCGTTACGGCAAGTGCCGCTTGTTGGCTGTCGGCCGTGGCGGCCTTGGTTTTTCTCTGCGGCTGCGGTGGGGGCGTGGCCATCGGTTCCGGCAGTGTGCAGGTCTGGCCTGTTCCTGCGTCCGCCATCGTCTTTTCGGACGCCGTTCCCACCGGCTATTCCGAGCTATACCGCGAAACCGAGAAGACCATCCGGATCGATGCAGCGATCAACGAGGTGGCCTCGTTTCAGTTGGCCATGGCGGCACAGGGCAACGTACCTGCAGGCGTGCGGAACATCCGCGTGACGGATTTCCGGCAGGGCGCAGTATCTGTCGCGGCGAGCCATGTGAGGTTGTACCGCGAATTACGGATTCCTGTGGAGGACTATCCGGCTTGGTACTTGCGGTTGACGCCGCACCTGAGAGCGAAGCGTGAGTATCCGGATGTGCTCGTGCCGCTGGAGTCTCCCAAGGGTGCCCTGCCGATCGATTTGCCGCCCGGACGGACGGAGGCGGTATGGGTTGATGTACACATACCCCCGGGGACGGAACCTGGTGCGTATTCGGGCAGAATCGAGCTTGAGACCGGTGGGGGCGCGACCCAGGGTTTGGCTGTTTTGCTGACCGTTTGGCCGTTTGCCATCCCGCAAACCCGGCACGCCCCCGTGATCGCTGGTCTTGATACGGCCGGCCTGATCAGGAACCACGTGGAGATTGACAGACGGCCTTATTCTCCCAGCCGTTTGTCCAGTGAAGATCCATTCTACGAACGGGCGGTTCAGGTGGTTGACCAAGCCATGAGGCTTTTGCACGAGCACCGGTTGAGTCCGGTCTTGTGGGATCTGAGGCCGGCACAGAGAGTCGTTTCGGGTGGCGGAGTCGAACTGGACTGGTCCGATTACGACAGGCTGGTCAGCGGAATCATGGACGGGTCGGCATTCGAGGATCGAACGGCCGCGGCGGCGTGGCCGTTGCCTTTTGATGAGCGCGATCCGTCGCCCGACTTGCACGGCGGTGTGGGATCAGAAACGTACGAAAGATACGTGGCCGATTACCTGAGCAAGTGCGTAGCGCATTTTGAACGGCGGGGATGGCTGGATCGCCATTTCGTCTGGGTGCCATTGAGCGATGGCACCAGGGCCGAGCGTTTCAAAGCTTTTGAACGGATCGGCAGGCTGTTGAAGCGGGTCGAGCCTCGGCTACGACTCGTCTGTCCCCTCAGCCCGATGTCGCTGGAGCCGTACGGTTATCTCAACGATCCGTTTGTTGACGTCTCAAACCTGGTGAGCATCTGGTGTCCGCCTTCTGCCGAAGCAGATCGTACCGTTTTGGCGCGCGAGCGAACCGTGGGCAAGCAGGTCTGGCTGAGTCCCGGTCGTCCGCCGTACACGGGTTCGCTGTCAGTAATCGCTTCGCCGGTCGATGCCGGGAGCCTGGCTTGGCAGATCTACCGCTTCGGCTATGACGGGGCGTGTCTGTCCGTCGTGAATGACTGGGGCCGGGAAGACGCCATTGGTCCGACTGGCAGCGAGAGGCAGCTCATCTGGTCGGGCAAACCGTATGGCTTGGGCGGGCCGGTGCCGTCGATCCGGCTGAAACGGTTGCTGCGGGGCCTTCAGGATTATGAATACCTCTGGCTCCTGGATCGCAACAGGCGCCCTGCCATCGCCAAGTTGTTGTCGACCGACCTGTTTCGCTACGGTGGAACGGAATGTTTCGCTGAGCATTTTCTCGATAGTCGAGGCCCCGGTTGGGTGACCGAGCCGGCGGCCTGGTCGATCGCTCGGGGGGTGATGGCCAGGGAGTTGCAGGTTGCTCTTAGTGAACAGGGCGATCGTCCTCAATCGGGGCAGCAGGACGATGTGGCCCGATTTGCGGAGGAGATGGAATGGTCGCGTCTGGTTGTGGCGATCCGGCGCACGCAGGTCGTGATTGAAGGCGTCAAGGCCCGATTCGAACCGCAAGACGCAGCGGGCCCGGTTCATCTGGAAGCGACAGTGTCGTTTTTCAACGCGACGCCGAGACCTTTTGAGGGCAGGCTGCTGTGGGCGGGGCTGCCGCAGGGCTGGACGGCCGACGATGATGGCCGACCAATCGGGCCGATTGAACCGACTCGTGGGGCGAGGGTGGTTATCGGGGCCAAGGCCCGGGTCATCCAACCAAACACCGACGGCATCGTGCCGGTGCAGTTCGTTCTGCAGCCCTCCCAGGGCGAGCCGACGGTGTTCACAGGGCGCTTGTGCGTGCTCGTGGCTCAGAGGATCGGCAAGCCGTTTGTGGTGGACGGCCGGCTGGACGACTGGCCGTTGGCGACCAACGTGGCCAGCGATTTCCTGCTGGTCGGTGCTGGCGAGGTGCCCAAGACGGGGCGTGCGAGCCCGAACCGGCCGTCCCAACTCACGACGGTTTTTGCATGCAGCGACGACGAGGCTTTGTACATCGCCTTCAACTGTGCCGAAAGTGATTTGGCGGGCCGGCGAATCACCCGCAGCAACTATGTTGAATATGACGATCTATGGCCGGTGGGGGAGGATCTGGTGGAGATGGTGTTGGATCCGAGCGGGCAGGCTGTCGGGCCGGGTGATCTGTATCATGTTGTCGTGAAAGCCAACGGCGCGGTGCTCGCTGAGAAGGGGATTCGGTGCCTCGATCGGGTTGCACCGGTTTCATCGTGGGCCTCGGGGATCACGGCCGCGGTTGACGATGGGCTTCGGCCCGGCTGCTGGACGGTGGAGATCCGGATTCCCCTGGCCTCTCTTGGAAAGCGCGGCGACGTGATCGGCGCGAACTTCGCCCGTTTCGATGCCCGCCGTGGCGAGTACTCTTCCTGGACCGCCTGTCGCTCGCATATCTACAGCCCGATCACCCTGGGGAATATGCAGTTGGGGCGGTGATAGCTGTCAGCTATCAGCGATCAGCATTCAGCAAGACGGTCCGTGAGCGCGGATTCCACCGGCCTGAACCCTGAACCCTCACATGTAACGCTCGCCCGTGGTTTGTCGCGCCTGTTGAACCAGATCCTTGATTCGCTGCGCATCCTGCTTGCGGCAGATGAGGGTTGCGTCGTCGGAATGGATGACGATCAGATCGCTCACGCCGATTGCGGCGAAGAGATGATCCGATTCGCTGACCAGGATGTTGTCGCGGGCGTCAAGAGTCATGACGTTTGGGGCGGCGAGGATGTTGCCGGCCTCGTCGGGTTTGAAGACCTCGGCCAGCGATGGCCATGAGCCGACGTCGAGCCACTCGCAGGGCATCTCCACGGTCAGCACGCGGTCGGCCTTTTCCATGACCGCGAAGTCGATCGAGATCTTCGGCAGGGATGAGAAGCGTGCCAGGATGGCGTCGGCTCGGGCCGGATCGTGGAAGCCGGCGGCGACTTCGCGGAGGCCGGCGTCGATCTGAGGCTGGTGCTTGCGGATCTGGGCGATAATGGCCGGCAGGCGCCAGACAAACATGCCGCTGTTCCAGTAGTACTCTCCGGATTCGACGTATCGCCTGGCGGTCTCCAGATCGGGCTTCTCCTTGAATTCGAGGACCTCGAAGACCCCCGGATCGACCTGCGGGCCGCGATGGATATAGCCGTAACCGGTGTGCGGGTTGCGCGGGGTGATTCCGAAAGTGATGAGCGCGTCCGCGTGCCGGTCGGCCGCCTCGAAGCCTTGCCGCACCGTGGCCGCGAAGGTGTCGATCGGGTGAATGATGTGATCGGCTGTGAAGATGCCCATCGTGCCGTCGGGGTCCCGCAGGGCCAGCAGATGAGCGGCCAGGCCGACGGCGTTGGCGGTGTCGCGCGGGCACGGCTCACCCATAAGGTTCTCGCGGGGCAGTTCGGGCAACTCGGCCGCCATCGGTTCGATGTAGTCGCGCCCGGTGATGATATGGATTTGCTCGGCGGGCAGCAGGGCCCTGAGCCGATCGAAGGATCGGCGTAGCAGCGACTTGCCCTCAAAGATCCGGAGCAACTGCTTGGGATGGCTGCGCCGACTCAACGGCCAGAGCCGAGTGCCGGAACCGCCTGCCATGATGACTGCGTGGTGCATGGGAGAACTCCGCGGGAGTTCTCAGTTGTCAGTTTTCAGTTGTCAGTTCTCAGTCAGAGCTGTCTGGGTTCTGTCTGCATCTTTCACTGATAACTGATCACTGATAACCGATCACTCACAACTCAATTGCCGGCTTCTCATATCCGCGTCGGCCCATGAAGTGGAAGGTCAGCACTTTGCCGAGCTCCACTGCCGGTTGGTCGTATGGGTTGATGTCATACAGCTTGCCCATGATCGGGATCATCGCCTCGTACATGTAGATGAACTCTCCGACGGTATGGGCTTTCACCTCCGGGAAACGCACGGTCAGCGACGGCCGCTTGCTGACCAGCAGGGCCAGCTCGGTTGCCCGCTTCTCGGCGGCGAGCAGCCCGGCCAGCGTGCCGTTCTTGCTGCGGCCGAGGTATTCCATCGCCTCGATACCCTCGAACGCCAGCGGGATGATCGAATCGCACTCGAAGGCCTGGACCTCGAGGAAAGTGAAGACCTTGTCGTTGGGGCCTTCACGGTAAAGCTGAACCTGCGAGTGCTGGTCGGTGACGCCCAATGCCTTGATCGGCGTCGGCCCTACGCATTTGCCGTCACTCGGGCGGATCTTGCCCATGCTTTCGGCGTAGAGCTGGCGGAACCAGTCGGCCAGGTCGCGAAGCTGCTGGCTGTAGGGCATCATCACGTGGATGTTCTTGCCGCGCTGGTCGTACAGGTAGTAGATCATGGCCATCAACGCGGCGGGGTTGTTGATCGGGTCGGGGTTGCTGACGGTCTTGTCCATGGCGTCCGCCCCGTCGAGCAAGGAATCGATATCAATGCCGCAGAAAGCCGCCGAGAGAAGACCGACCGGCGAGAGCACGCTGAACCGCCCGCCGACGCCGTCCGGCACGATGAGTGAACGATATCCCTCGGCGTCCACGATCTTGCGCATCGTGCCCTTGGACGAATCGGTGGTCACGAGGATATGTTCTTTGGCTTCGGCCTCGCCCAGGGCTTTGTTGAGCCGGTCGCGGACGATGAGAAACTGGGCCGAGGTCTCGGCCGTCTCGCCGGACTTGCTGATGACGTTAACCAGGGTATTGGCCCAGCCGTCTTCATTGATGAAGTGCATCACGGCCTCGAAATATGCCGGGTCGACGTTGTCGAGCACGAACAATCGCGGTCCGCGGCGCTCGGTCTTGGGCAGCAGGTTATAGGTCAGCGGGTTCAGGGCGCTTTGAAGAGCGATGTTGCCCAGCGCCGAACCGCCGATACCCAGTACGATGAGGTTCTCGATTGCGTCGCGGCGTTCGGCGACGATTTTCTTGATCTCGTCCACCTGCGGTCGCTCATGGGGCAGTTCCCGGAAGCGATGGTCGCCCCGGCCTCGCTCGGCGGCGATTTCCTTGAGGATCTCGGCCACCCGGGGAGCCAGGCTCCGCAGGTCGGCCTCGGTAAGCCTGTGCTCGCCGAGGCGTTCGTCCGTCACGTGCTTCGTGTCCAGTGTGAGCGTGGATTCTGTTGTCATGAGTCCCATCCCGAATCGTCGTATTCCAACAACTGCAACTTCGCGGCGGCTTGTTCGAGGACAAAGGTCCGCTCGCTGCCATCTCTCTTAAATCTGATGCCTGCGCACACGCCTCTGGCGGCGGGGCGGAGCCATAGGATCTGCCCCAGGCCGTAGTCCTCATGTCGAACGAGCCGGCCCTGTTGCCAGTCATCGTATCGGACGGCCATCGCCTCGGCGGCTTGGTCATCATAACCGCGATTCACTTCCGTGCCACGGTCGGAGGGGAGAACCAACCACTCGACCTGCTCGCGTGGCAATTCGGTCAGGAAGACGGAGCGGGCACTTCGGCTTCCGCGGCCTCGGATACTCCGGAAGCGCGCGCACGTCAACGTCAGCGACCGGCGGGCCCGCGTCATGCCCACGAAGCAGAGTCGTCGTTCTTCCTCCACGTCCGCCTCGCGGTTCTCCTGGCGACGGTAAGGCAGCAGACCGTCTTCGACTCCGATGATGAACACCCGGTTGAATTCCAGCCCCTTGGCCGCGTGGAGCGTCATCAGGGTCACGGCTCCCATTTCCGGGTTGACGGAGTCGACCTCGCTCATCAAGCTGATCTGCTGAAGCCAGTCGACCAGCGATGCTCCCTGGGGGTGATCGCGGTCGTAGTCCGCGGCGTCAGAGATGAGCTCGTCCGCATTGCGGCCGGCGTCATCGTCCTTGGCCTGGTTCCACGCCGCCCGCAGCCCGCTGTGCAGAATGGCGTGCTGAACGGCCGCCGTGACACTCTCGTCGGCGGCGATTCCGGCGATCTCATGGATCAGCTTTACGAACCATGTCATGCGCTCCGCGGTGTGGGCGGAAACCTTGAGCCCGCGCGGGTCGGCCATCACGTCCAGTGGAGAAAGCCCCGTTTCATCGGCCTTCTTGACGATGCGTTCAATTGTCGTATCGCCGATGCCTCGGGGCGGCACGTTCACGATTCGCAGAAAGGAAACCCGATCTTTCGGGTTAGCGGCCAGGCGCAGGTAAGCCAGCGAGTCCTTAATCTCCTTGCGCTGGAAGAATGACACACCACGGGCCACCTGGTAGGGGATGTGCCGCTTCAGCAAGGTCTCCTCGATCAATCGTGACAGAGCGTTGGTTCGATAGAACACCGCCACGTCGGCGTACTTGCCGCCGCCTGCGATATGCTCACTGATGGCCTCGGCGACAAGGTCGGCCTCCTGATTGGCGGTGTCGGCCTCAATCACTCGGACGGGTGGTCCGCCGCTGTTGTCGGTCCAGAGTCTCTTGTGCTTGCGATTGCGGTTGTGGCGAATCACCGCGTCGGCGGCGGCCAGGATCTGCGGCGTTGAGCGGTAGTTTTTTTCCAGTCGGATGACCTTGGTTTTTGAAAAGTCCTCCTCGAACTCCAGGATGTTGTGGATGTTCGCGCCCCTCCAGCCGTAGATGGACTGGTCGGGATCGCCCGTCACACACAGGTTCTCGTGATCCAGGGCGAGCCCGCGAGCGATCAAGTACTGGGCGTGATTGGTGTCCTGATACTCATCCACCAGCACGAAGCGGTAACGGTCCTGAAGCTGGTCGCGAAGCTCGGCGTCCTCGCCCAGCAGATAGGCCGTCTTGAGCAGCAGGTCGTCGAAATCGAGTGCATTCTGCTCGGCCAGAATCTGCTGATAGGCTTCGTAGATCGGTATGATCGCTCGGTCCGACCAGTCACGGGCATATTGCGCGTAGTCTTCGGGCAGGACCATGTCGTTCTTGGCCTGGCTGACCGCTTCGAGCATGTTGGCGGGCGAGTAGTTCTCGGCTGACATGCCGCAACGCACGATGGCCTGTTTCATGGCCGCCGTCTGGTCGGTTTGGTCGAAGATAGAGAAGTTCGGGTTCAGTCCGGCGCGGTCGGCGTAGGTTCGCAGCAGTCGGGCACACAACGAGTGAAAGGTACAGCAGGTGACGCCCGGCTCGACGGCCAGGTGTCTGATTCGCTCGGCCATCTCGTTGGCCGCCTTGTTGGTGAAAGTCAGGGCCAGGATGTGGCGGGGCTCGGTGACGGTCCGGGCGAGGTAGGCGGTCCGGTGGGTGATGACCCGCGTCTTGCCGCTGCCCGGCCCGGCCAGCACCAGCAGCGGGCCGTGCGCATGCGTCACCGCTTCCTTCTGCGGTTCGGTAAGGCCGTCGAGTAGGTGCTCCACGCTCATCTCGATCCTCGCACGTGGTTTTATATCGCGTACCACTCCGGAAGGCGAGTTGTCAGTGTTCAGTTGTCAGTTCCGGAACCGGTACGTGTTTGGTGTGCATGCTGGGTCGAGATTCCCATCTGAGCCCCATACTGTCGCTGGGTCGAGATTCTCATATCGGCTTCACCCCGGCGGGGTTCCTATCCCGCTCGACCAGAGGGGCGAAAGGATTCGCCCGGAGGAGGGGTGCGAGAAGGGATTCTCGCACCAGCGGACTGTCGCTGGGCCGAGATTCCCATCTCGGCCCCCGGCGGGGTTCCTATCCTGCTCGACCAGAGGGGCGAAAGGATTCGCCCGGAGGAGGGGTGCGAGAAAGGATACTCGCACCAGCGGACTGTCGCTGGGTCGAGATTCTCATCTCGGCCCCCGGCGGGGTTCCTATCCTGCTCGACCAGAGGGGCGAAAGGATTCGCCCGGAGGAGGGGTGCGAGAAGGGATTCTCGCACCAGCGGTTCGGCTCGACCAGAGGGGCGAAAGGATTCGTTCGGGGAGGGTGCGAGAAAGGATACTCGCACCAGCGGGTGTCCACTTCGTGGAAGCCGGGCGCCAGAGTACTGACAACTGAAGACTGACTACTGACCACCCGCCGCAGTCGTGGTCTTTGCCATGGCCGCGGCGTCCGGTTACTCTGTCACCCTATGAAGATCATTGCCCAGGGTATTGATCTGATCGAGTGCAAGCGGATCCGCGACGTCTGGGAGCGTCACGGCGACCGGCTGACCGACCGCCTGTTGACCCCTGCGGAGCTGGCCTACGTGCGCGCCAACCGCGACCCGGTACCGCGCTTGGCCGGCCGTTTCGCGGCCAAGGAGGCCATCCTCAAGGTTCTGGGTACCGGCTGGAAGGGCAAGATCGCCTGGCGCGACATGGAGATTCTCAACGACGCCGCCGGCCGGCCATATGTTACCCTCTGCGACGAGTGCAAGCAGGTGGCCGATTCGCTCGGCATCACGCGCATTCTCATCTCCATCACGCACACCGAGAACTTTGCCGCCGCCGTGGCGACGGGAGTTGCAGACTGACCTTCAGCCCTCAGCCGCCGGCAGATACCTTGACGAGCCCCAGGGGCAGGTCAAGCCCCCGGGGAGGCGAGTCAACGTGGCGCCGCAGGCACATCCTGCATATCTGTCCGCTCGATTCTCAGGTGATCGAGCCCCATCACCGGGTTGCCGCTGAGGGTGATAAACAGGCGGCCGTCCGAAGACCGGGTTTCACCCAAGTCGACATGCGGCGTGTTGCGCTCGTGGCCATCATGCCTGACGAACGCAGCGGTCTTGCCGCCCTTGAGGCTGATTTGCAGCTGGTCCTTGATCAGCGTGTTCACAGGCTTCACGCGGACTCGGTACCTCCCGTCGGCGGGGACGGGCACAGGGATTTCGACGCGCTGATCCGGCGCGTCGATCTCCAGGTAACCGCCGCTTGCGTACCCGGCACCCAAGCTGGTGGTAACGCTGCGTACCTTGATTCCGCGGGCGTGCAGGCCCGGTTCGAGCTCGGTGGCGGACATCTCGATTGTTGTGACGGGCTGGGTCGCCGGTATGGCGTGGGATCGAGGGTGGTTTTCCTCGGCGGCCGGTAGTGGTTCTCGCTGCCTGATCGGCTCGGTCTGATACCAGTACGCGACGCTTGAGTAATCGTTGACCACCTTGGGGCCAAAGAGGTGCTCAATGGTCACCCGGATATGGGTCTTGAAGCGGACGGGGTCAGGAATGTGCCAGCGATAGACGGTCGTCAGGCTGCCGCCGTCGGGCAGTTGTTCGAGCAGGGGGCAGCCGTAGTAAGGATTGCTGAAGGCCTTTTGGAAGCCCCATGCATTGCAGAAGTAATCCTCCGAGCCGGTGCCGGCGATGGTGGGTCGCTCGGCATGATCGAGGAAGATCATCTCGTCGCCCTCTCCCCACCAGCCGCCGGGCTGAGCGTCGACGGCCAGAACGCAGCCGACGTATTGGCCGCGGCCCTCGGTTTCCAGGATGACGTAGTTGTCCCTGCCGGTGAGGTTTCGCTCGTGGGCCTGCGTGCGCAGAGCCGGAGCGCGGCGGAACTCCGCATGAAAAAGCCCTTGATCCGGCGGCTGTGGCCCCAGTTCGTAGTCGATGTTGAAATAGACGCGGCGAATGGATCGCCGACCGTTGTTGAACAGCTCGATTCTGGCGTGCTTCCGGAACGGCATCGGCCAGTAGCAGTTCAGAGCCTTTGTGTTGTCGCCGACGCAAACGGGGGCCGAGCTGATGACGTACTGCCGGGCGTGGCCGAGGGCGAAGAAGTCGCCGAGCGGTACCTCGACCGACGCTACCGGCGAATGCTCCCAATACATCCGGATGACGATGTCGCGGAAAAACGTCTCGTGGTTGGCGAACCGGGCGGCGGTGAACCACATGTGCGTGATCCGGCCGGGGCCATCGGTGTCGAGCAGTGTTCGTGTCTCGCCGGGTACGAAGGTGACCAGCGAGTCTTCGTTGCCACCGGTCGGGTCGGCACTGGATGTGCGGTGTGAGGTGTGGCCGGTCACCGTGGCCAACTCGTCAAGGCCGGCGGGAAACACGGCAGAATGAATTGACAGGATAAGAACGGACACGGCAGCAGTCGATCGCATTGGATGTCTCCGAAGGTCATCATGCTTTGGCATTCTCCAGGGCAACGTCACGATAGCCTACGCCGACTTGCTCTTCATGGCCACGCCGCTCGTGTCGTGGCCTCAGGATGTCACGTTGATTGCGGCCTGCCGATCGTGTATGAGTCCGGCAATGAGGGAGCCGACTCCACGAGAACTGGTATTGCGGACGGTTCGTTTCGAGCGGACGCCCAGGGTGCCGCGGAACCTCTGGACGCTTCCGTGGGCGGAGACGCACTATCCGGTCGAACTGCAAACCATTCGTCGCGATTTTCCGGATGACATCGTGTCGCCGACGGTGGACTTTCCCCGGCCGGACTGCATGCGCGGCGATCCGTATACCCCCGGTGTCTTCGTCGATGAATGGGGCTGTGAATTCCTGAACATCCAGGCCGGCGCGATCGGTGAGGTGAAGAATCCGCCGGTCAGGAGCTATGCAAGCGATCTCGACAAGGTTCGGCCTCCGTGGGCATGGGCGAGGATAGACCTTGGCCTCGTGGCGGAGCAGTATGCCGGAACCGACCGGTTCATGCTTTCGCCGCTGTGCTTTCGGCTCTTTGAGCGGATGCAATTCCTCCGCGGCACAGAAGCGCTCTATATCGACCTGATGGAGCAGCCCGCGGGCCTGACCGAGATGACGAGGCGAATCCACGAGTGGAACCTGGCGATGGTCGACGCCTGGGCCGCGACCGACGTCGACGCGATTCTGGGCATGGACGACTGGGGCTCGCAGCGATCGCTGCTGATCAGCCCGCGTTTGTGGCGGGACTTTTTCAAACCGTACTACCGCCAGTACGTCGAGCGAATCCATGCGGCCGGCAAACTGTGTTTCTTTCACAGCGACGGGTACATCTTCGACATCTACGAGGACTTGATCGAGATCGGCGTCGATGCCGTGAATTCGCAGCTTTTCTGCATGGACATCGAGGAAATTGGCCGGCGGTTTAAGGGTCGAATCACCTTTTGGGGCGAGGTCGATCGCCAGCATCTGCTGCCCTATGGTTCCATCGAGGACATCCGCGGGGCTGTGCGCAGAGCCGCGGCCGCCTTGTACGGCGGCCAGGGGGGCGTCATCGCCCAGTGTGAGTTCGGCGTCGGGGCCAGGCCGGAGAACGTTCGGGCCGTTTTTGAGGAGTGGAGCCGGGTTTCCCGCGAGGTCGGACAGTCGTTCGGACAATAACGGCCGGGTGCAAGTCGCTCAACGCGAAGCATGAGCGCCGATGACCGACCCTGTTCGCTGGTTGATGTACAACGGAATGCCCTTTTCCAGCCAGGTCGGATCGCGGCCGGACTTTTCGAACCGCCCGCGGTTGTAGGTAATGGCTCCCATCTGAGACGGCTGCGGGTGTTCGATGAAGGCGTTATCTTGGCTCTCATCGAGGTACACAAGCCGGCTTGCGGGCAACCGCACGAGCGTTCCTTGTCGATTGAAGACCAGGTAGAAGGTGTCCAGGGTGTCAATGGCCGTCGCGCCCGCTGCGGACGGCTGATAGGTCGTGTTGCCCGAGGCGAGCAGGCTGAGAGCGTTGCCCGGAGCCAGCCAAGCCGACGAAGGCAAATCGACGGCCGGCGCGTCGAGCAGACGGCGAAAGACAAGCGCTTCTCCGGCGACCGGTTTCTGGGGCTGGTGCATGCCGACCGCCAGAATCTGGATTTTCTGATGATCGAGCCAGTAGGGTCGGCCGGCGGGGTTTCGGAGCATTCGCCCTGAATCATCGGTGGCAAAAGCCCGCTCGACGCGGACCGCCGTGGTGGTGAAGTGTGCCCTCGCCAAGGCTTGGGCGTTGCTGACCGCGCCGCTGAAGACCCGAACAGCCAGCGTTTGCTCGCGATTCAGCAGGTATGCGCGGATCGCGGGAGCGGAAAGGCCGGACATGATCACGATCAGCGCGATCACCACCAGCAGTTCGGTGAGCGTGAAGCCCCGTCTCATCGCACGGCCGCCTCCCTTCGGGCGCAATTGCTTCCCCAAACCCCACACTGGTCGGGGGCGCGTGCCTCGTCTCCCGAAACGGAGCACCCAGCCTCCGGCCGAACCTCGCCCATTGTCGAGGATCTCAACGGAAGGCCTCTATCATGTCCCAATAAAGTATACGAATCCAAACAGTGTCCATAGCGGCGATTCCGCCGGTTGTGCCGACCTGAGTGGTCGGCGGCGTACTGGGGGAAACGCCTGCTCGCCCTGCCCGGATATTACGTCAATAGGGCGGGCGTCCGGCCGCGGATGATCGGACGTGCCGGGTCGACCCCCATAGCCGTCATCAGGCTTTCGAGCTCGAACGGACACAAAGCAAAGGGGGAAAGGCACGAGACTCGGTGCGACAGACTCGCAGATTCAGGTGGTCAGCCGCTGACGAGTCGGGGCCGGTCACGCGGGGCTTTGCGGCGGCCCCTTTCAGAATCCTGTCGCCGGCCGAACGCGTCTGGGATTGTCCTCGACTTTGCCTGGAGGGCAGTTCTTCTTCGCCGGGGCCCGCACGTGTATAATATCCGCTGCTATGGGTAAATCCGAGCCGAGCCTTTTTGCCGATGAGCGCTCCCGCGCGTCGCGGACAAGAGCGGACGCCACGCGGATTCCGGAACCGCAGGTCTACGAAGGACCGCCGACTGCGCATGTGCTCAATCTCGGAGATGCCAGGGAACTGGACTGGATTGCGGACCAATCTGTGCACTTGGTTGTTACCTCGCCGCCTTATTACAATCTCAAGAAGTACAACGATCATCCGGCTCAGCTCGGCAACATGGAGGAATACCAGGCCTTTCATGACGAGTTGGACAAGGTGTGGCGGCACTGCTATAGGGTGCTCACCCCTGGGGGACGCCTGGTCTGCAATGTGGGGGATGTGTGCGTTGCTCGGCGAGCCAATCGCGGTCGACACCTTGTGCTTCCGTTGCATGCCGACATCGCCGTGCGAGCCCGGCGGATCGGGTTTGACTACCTGACGCCGATTCTCTGGCACAAGATCGCCAACGCCCAGTTCGAGGCCGCCGGAAATGGCGCGGGCTTCCTGGGAAAACCATATGAGCCCAACGCCATCATCAAGAATGATGTCGAATACATTCTCATGTTGCGCAAGCCTGGACAATACCGTAGCCCTACCGAGCAGCAGCGCGCCACGTCGCGGCTGACCAAGGAAGAGCAGGCTCGCTGGTTTCGCCCAATCTGGAGTGACGTCACCGGGGCCTCGACACGCGAGCATCCTGCGCCGTATCCCGTCGAACTTGCCTATCGGCTCATCCGCATGTTCTCCTTTACTGGAGACACGGTTCTGGACCCGTTCGCGGGAACCGGGACGACCACGATCGCCGCGCTCATGTGCAACCGCAACAGCGTGGCCAACGAGATTGACCTGCAGTATTTCGCGATTGCCGAGAAGCGCATTCGCGGCGAGATTGCGCAAGGGCGGATGTTCGGAGGCGCGCCGTCGTTGAAGGTGCGGCAATCACTGGCCGCCGGACACAGTCCCGATTAGCGTCTGCGGATTCCAAGCCGATCCACGAGTAGTCCGATTGTGATAGAAACCTGCTCGGCGGATTGCGACGCAAAACAGACCGTATCGATGTTAGGCGAGTCCAAACGGCTCTGAACATTCACGTGCTCGGCTGTGAAGGGGTAGTACACTACGGCGGCGAACCTGCCGTGTGGGTACGCCGTCTTGAATTTCGCGGCCTTGTTGATGATCTCGTCGGCCCGTTTGTGGATGTCTCGCCTTGCTTCGATGCGCTTGACGTCAACGGCGATCTCAATTGGCCCGCTCTCAGGCGCGGCGGCATCAAGTTCAAAAAACTCCCCCGCAACATTGAATTTTCGTTTCCTGAAGACCAAGCGGGATTGCCCGTTCAGGGCGTGGAGGATCATCCGTTCCCAACGGCCCTTGCGAGCCCGGATCTCCTTATCCACGAAGAAGAAACGATCAAGCTCACAGAGGGCAGGAACGCATGCTTCCTGCGGCAGAAAGGACTTGAGATAACCCGCGATGGCGGCGGCCTTCGCCTCGGTCAGGTGCGGCTCGTAGGTGTCGATCCCGCGGATGTCCAGGTCCCGCTCGATCGCTCGTCCCGCGACGTTGCAGCAAGCGAGCAGGGCTTTGAGGATGGCCGGGTGGGCCTGGATGGCGGCGGCAAGGTCCATCGCCGTCATCGCGGAGAAGTTGATGACGTCGACCTCGCGTCTCTCGATGAAGGGTGCGAACGCCTCGGTGACGGCGGCGACGATCGCCGCACGCCGCGTTTCAGCCTCGGCTTTGACCCATTTCATGTAATCTGCGTGCGTATCGTATCCTTCGGGCATCCGGATCTCCGCTCAGCGGACGCACCGTTCAACAAGATGAACAGCTTTCCGCGTATCGTCTCACACGCACGCCGGTATCGCGACACCATCCGACCGGCTCGCGTCGCACGAGGAATCAACGGAGCCTTGTTTCTCAGCTCCGGGGTCTTTCTCCCGCAGACCTCCGTGTGTGGGTGTGATATCGCTTGGCCAAGGAATACCACGAAGGTCAGTCGTTCGTCAACGATGCCGAGACGGATCATCCCGCCGGTGGGCATGCGGCATTTCTCGTTACTTACATCTCAACCGTTTCAGAGCGGTGTCTGGATGACTCGTGCCCCGTCTTGGGTTATGCTTTCATTTCAGAAGGCGGGACGTGAATCCCGTGTTTTCTCGGTACTCTGCCGGAGGTAGACTCAGATGTCGTACGCGATCGAACCGGTGGTTCAGGACGGCAACAAGTGCGGTGAGGCGCCGACGTGGGACGCACCCAATCGTCGCGTGCTCTGGACCGACAATGAGACGGACACCACGTACCAGTACAACGTGGACACCGGTGAGCGGAAGGTGTTGACCCGCGGCGTGGTGGTCTCGGGCATTGCCCTGAACCGCTCGGGCGGACTCCTGTTGGGCGGACCGACCGGCTTGCACTTCTGGCAGGACGGTCAGTGGCGCAGCATGGCAGCAACGTACAAAGGCGAAGAACTGAAGATCAATGATATGATCGCCGATCCGCAGGGCCGCATCTATGCCGGCACCATGTATTGGGGCGCCGGCGGCATGGAGAAGACAGGTTGTCTGTATCTGATCGCGCCCGACGCATCAGTCCGCGTGGTCGATGAGGGCATCGAGCTCGCCAACGGCCTGGGTTTCAGTCCCGACAACAGGACGCTCTACTTCACCGACTCCACGGCCCGGAAGATCTACGCTTATGACGTCAATCCCTCGACGGGCGAGCTGTCCGGCCGTCGGGTTGTCGTCCAAGTGCCTACCGACGAGGGCATACCGGACGGCCTGACCGTCGACGCCGAGGGCTACATCTGGAGCGCTCAGTGGTACGGTTCACAGATCGTTCGATATGACCCCCAGGGCAAGGTGGAGCGGCGTATTGCCATGCCGGTCAAGCAGGTGTCAAGCATCATCTTCGGCGGTGACGATCTGACCGATCTGTACGTCACGACCGCCGGCCAGTCCTGGGTCGGCCCCTATGCTCCCCCAGGATACGACTTCAACGCTCCCAACATCGGCGGTTCGCTCTATCGGATCCGCGTCGGTATTCAAGGCCGGCCGGAGCATTTGGCCGACTTTGCGTGGTGAAGGAGGCCCCAAGAGGGGCAACGGGCAGCACAAAAGGTGGTCTGTCGCGGCATCGTCTGATTTCCTCCGCCCGGTTTCCTGCTGGAGAGGCAATGCCGATGATGAGCTTGCCCAAAGGTGGCGACGTGGCTGTGACATCTGTTGTTTTGATCCTGAACGCCATTACCCTCATGGGGGCGGCCGTCGAGCGGCATCTTGATTTGCCGACAAGCCTTGCGTCGCGGCCTGCTGTGGGCGTCGCTGACATATCAGCAACGCTCGACGCTGCGGCCAAGCCACTCCTCCCAGGTGTCCGTCAGAGCCTGGCTGTCAAACCGGTGCCGTGGCTGGTCAAGACTCACGATGTGGGCTCTCCCACCGACTTCCACAAGGACATACCCTGGCACTTGCTTGATAAGGATAAGGATGCCCGTTTTGATCTCCCGCATCGGGGCAAATTGGGCGTTTTCAACACCAACAGCGACGTTCATCTCCTGATCGGGCTGGGCGTGGATGATAAGCCGGTCAACTTCAACCCCAAGCGGCAGTACACCGACCATTTGCTTAACTTGGCGTCCGTAAAGGTTGACCTTGACGACATCCTTGGACAGGTTCTGTTCCTGGCCGCGGAAAGCGATACGTTGCTGTCCGTGGTACAGGTACAAAATCTCGGCCCGCACCCTCACATTGTTCGCGTCGAGGCTGCTTGCACAAAACCTCGCGCGGAGAAGGTGCCTTTCGACCGCTTCGGCTACGGCGTGACCGCCACGACCGGCGACTTGCAGTGGATCGGTTATAACGAACCGAACGGAGCACTTGTTTCGAGCTACGATGAGTGGATACCGGGCCCCAGGCGGCTCGGCGGCACCCTGTTATGTGTGCTGGCGGCGAGTGAGCCGCCGGCCGGCCGTCGCACCGCCCTGACAGATCACGCGACCCCATCAGGTATTCCCCGTGACGCCGTGCTCGAACATCGCGTCGAATTGCCTGCAGGCGCCAGCAGAACGCTGCTGCTCAGCCTGAATCTTCACCGCTACGGCCCGCAGCAGTATGAATCGCCGATGGAGATGATTCTCTATCCCAAGCAGACGCCGGAAGAGGCTCTCCAATACTCGGTGTTCGCAGCGATCCGGACACTCTCGGTCGATTGGCCACGGCTCGTGGCCGATAGCTTCAAGTGGTACGAGCACGTGCCACTGTTGACCGTACCACCCCAGTCCTGGGCGGCCGACTTCCTGTGCGCTTTGGAGCTGCCGCGGGCCAATACCTGGAGTCCGCAGGAGCAGTCGAGCCTCCCGTGGTACACGCTTTGCCGTCCGCATACCAACGAGCCTTACGGCTGGTGGAGCTACGGCATGCACGGTCACGAGGATCTCTCGACTTTCGTCGTCAACCTTACCGAGCCGACGCTGTCCCAAAGTTTCCTCCGCGGACACTTCCGGAATCAGCAGCCGGATGGACGGTTTCCTTACGGGGTGAACCACCGCGGAGTCAGCGCCCACAGCGGCGACCTGGCCACTGCTCCTTTCCTGGCATGGGAGTCTTGGACGACGTACCTGTGGAGGGACGATCGGAAGTTCCTGCAAGAGGCTTATGATTGCTGCGCACGCTCGCTTCGATGGTGGTGCTCGCCGGCCCGCACCCGCCCGGGCATGAGACTGCAGCACTGGAAGGATTTCCTGGAGACCGTTCGCGACGACGGCGACCTGGCGACGTGGACCGCCACCGACAAAGCCGAGAACCAGGAGGCACTGGACCTCAACTGTTACCTGCTGAAAGAGGAACGAACGCTGGCTGAAATGGCCCGCGAATTGGGCCGCAGTGGCGAGTCGTCGCAGTGGAAAGCGGACGCGGAGCAACGGGCGGCGGTCATGCGGGAACACTTCTGGCATGCCGAGGACGGTGTTTACTACGGGCGCGATATAGCGGGTGATCGTTGGGCCAGGATCATGGATATCTCGACGTTCTTTCCGCTGTGGTGCGGGCTGGCAACGCCTCAGCAGGTGCCTGCGATCGTCGATCTGCTGCGAGACCCCACTGCGTTCGGCGCCAATTACCCCGTGGCCACGCTGGCCGTCAGGCACATGCCGGACCGACTTAAGGGACAGTGGCATTGGCGCGGAGCCAACTGGGTGGAAATGACGTGGCTGGTGATCTGTGGTCTCAAGGAAGTGGGTCGATTTGACGAGGCCGCACGCCTGGCTGAAATCAATTGTCGGATGGTTTTTCAATCGCTCGAGAAGGACGGCCATTTCCGCGAGTACTACAACTCGCTGACCGGTGAGCCTGCCGATCTGACCGACTACATCTGGACGTCAATACCCGCCATCATGATCGTCGACGTGATACTTGGTATCCGGCCGACGGCCGAAGGCGTGGAGATCATGCCGGCCCTGCCGGAAAGCTGGCCTGACGCAGCGATTGACTCTCTGCGACTTCGCGCGAGCAGGTTGTCGGTGAGCGTGCGACGCGACACGGCCGGGCAGCATACCCGGGCCGCCTTGAACGGCCGGGCTCTGCCCGTCAGGGAGGGACGAGGAATCCTCGTCCAATGGAGCGACTTGCCCGCGGATGCGCGGATCGAGATCACTCAACCCTCGCGCGTGGCGGCTGTACGCTGAAGGATGGTTCGAGTTCGTCCAGACGACCGCCGTTCAGTCGGCGCACGAAGCGCTTGCCGGGATGCCCGCTCCGCTGGCACAGGCCTCAAAAAGAACGTAGTCCTGCAAGTCGATGTCACCGTCGCCGTTAGGGCTGTCGCGGTCGAAACAACGACAGTAAGGCGGATCGGCGGGGATTGTTCCGCCGCTTCCGGTAAAGCACGTCTGCCAGACGGCGAAATCAGCCTGGTCCACGTCTCCATCGGCATCGGCATCTGCAAACGGGCGGCTGCACGGATTACCGGTCATGGCAAACGTGAGGCCGTCCGCGTGGAGCGCATGGAGATCCTGACCCGACGTGCTCAGCCTCCAGGCGACCGTCAGGACCTCACTCGCCGCGTGTGCCGATACGGAGCGGCTGCGCCAGTCGTAGGAGGTCCCGAAGGCATCATCATTGATGGCGGTCTCGGCAAGTAACGTTCCTGATTCCAGCGAGCCGTCGATGAGCTGCATGACGGCCTGATTGGTACCGCCACCGGCGAACTGCCCCGCAAGGGTGTACCGAGCGGTCGGAATCACGCGCACCGACTGGTAAGCAATCAGATCACCACTCCGATCGATGGTGAGTGAGCCGTAGTGTCCGCCTGCCGTCGACGGACAGGTCACGGGTCGGTGAACGTGGTGGTCGCGGTCAAGGCTGCCGGGAACCGTCAGCTTGACCGACCAGCCTCGCGGAACACCTCTCAGCAACGCCTCGGGAGTCGTGCAGTCAACGGGTGTGCCCGGGTCAGGTAATTCAAAACCTCCGTTGGCCAGCGCCGGCGCCAGGATGAGGAACCCATCCTTGATTCGAGCTACGCATCCCTCCTTGAAAATAATGACATCTCGTGGTCCGGTCGGCTGATCGGTGAGATTGAAATCGCAGGTCAGCCGTGTGTCGTCGTGAACCGTCACATTCGTCGCATTGACCGCCACCAGGCCCGTACGCGTGAGCATAACCTTGGGGGTGTTTTCGCCGCTGAACCCCGAGCCGACGATCTCAACGCCGGTCAACGTCCCGGTGTTGTCACCGTCCGCCGGAGCAATTGTGGCGGCGGTGATCGCCGATGTACAGGTATCCATGCGCAGCGCGTCCGCATGAGCCACATGAGGCCCGGGGTTCCGCGTCGTTACCCGCCAACGAACGGTCAATAGGTCGCCGGTCGGCTTGCCCTGCGCGTAGGCGAAGGTCCAGTCGTAGGCAGGACCGTTGTCGTGGATCAGACCGCTGACCGAGTCGGGAACATGTTCGGCCTGCTCGTTGCCGTCCAGAAGATCCAGGATCACTGTGTTGTCGCCGGCCCCCGCGAAATACCCCGAAACCGTGTAGGTCTTGGTGTTGTCCACCTGGATGGTCTGGTACGCCCAGGATTCCGGCTGCGCTCCCGGAGCCGGGGGTACCGAGAAGGTGCTCGCATAATGATGGCCGTCGGGAGGTGGGCAAGTGCCAGCGTCGTTCTGAAAGTGCAGAGATTTCGCCGGTTTGAATATGTAGTCTTCTTCCTCTTGGTCTTCTTCCCTCCGGGCGCGCACTTGTCTTCTTCAACTGGGTCTTCTTCCCGCTG
>Ga0116146_1001574_pt1 | contig 22751 bp, 16 predicted proteins | sample AD_JPNHG2_MetaG_FD_89748 | JGI IMG/M metagenome (GOLD analysis project Ga0116146, IMG submission 89748) | Active sludge microbial communities of municipal wastewater-treating anaerobic digesters from Japan - AD_JPNHG2_MetaG | ecosystem: Engineered > Bioreactor > Anaerobic > Digestate | place... | reverse complement strand
TTCAGATTTCCCCCCATTTGGGGGGAATCGAAGGGGGGCAAATATTGGTTCCCTGCCAGTCCTTTTTCCCTTATTCTACTTGTCTTTTATCTTTTGTTGTTCATTTTGTTTGCCCATCCATAAAAAAAAGGGTCCGGAAGGACGGGGAATCGATCCGGACCCGCAGGGTCTCTGCTCTGAATGAACCCTGGCTACGGCAAACTAGGGCGAATGCACGAGAAAAGGCAGCTTGGAATGCCACCATGAGCTAAAAACCTGTGGTACTAAACGCAGAAACCCGCATCTGTGAGAAAGCCCGGCGAGACATATGTTATTCCTTGTGTTCATCCCGATTATAACTCTATTTTTCTAAACTCTCCTCTGTGGCAACATGACAACCATCATTCAAACTGCTGAAACCATCACAGCCCTTAAGTATATATGAAGAGGAATAAGTATCAAAAACCAGCGTATACCCCTCTGCCCGCATCTCACTCACAATCCTTTTTACAGTACGGCAGCTGGTGTCGAACCTTAAAGCCATTTCAGCAGGCGTACCCGTTGCCCTTAATCTGGCCAGGTTCAAAATCCTGGATTTAATAACAGATTTCTGAAACTTATCCATAACAGCAGACAAGAACGTAATTGTATTGCTTTCGATATAAAATTAAAAATTTTATCTGAAAAAACAATTAAACTGAAATAAAAAAATCAGAAAATCAACATAAAATTAATCAACATGAAATTAACAACATATTAACAGGTTTGTAATATGTAAGATTCAATATATCAACTCTGTAAAAATAGCTGTTGATAACTTTACAGAAAAAGGTGTCGATTTTTATTCAGGTGTATTTATGTTAACATGTTCAGAATGACGATTTTACAATCCGGGCAATATTATCCGACCGGCCGAGGGTGTAGTAATGTATTCCCGGCACTCCCATTTTAATCAGTTCTTTAGATTGCTGAACGGCCCATTCAATACCCACTTCGCGGGCCTCCTCATCGGTTTTGCACTTCTTAACCGCCCTGAAAAGATCATTGGGTATTTCGATATGAAATGTCTGAGGCAGCAGATTGATATCATTCAGCGCGGAAATGGGCTTGATACCGGGTATTATCGGCACCTCAATACCCGCCTTTCTGCATTCGTCGCGGAACCTGCAGAAACGGTCATTGTTGAAAAACATTTGTGTTACAATGTAATGAGCGCCTGCATCCACTTTCATCTTCAGATATTCCATGTCGACCTGCCTGTTGGGTGCCTCAAAATGTTTTTCGGGATAACCGGCCACCCCGATACAGAAAGAAGCCGGCTCGGCATTCTCGATCGACTCTTCGAGATAAACACCTCTGTTCATGTCGGAAATCTGTTTTACAAGATCTGTAGTGTGCTTGTGCCCGCCTTTTTCGGGTATAAAGACACGGCTTCCTTTCTGCGGGTCGCCCCTGAGTGCAAGTACATCATTTATACCGAGGAACTTCATCTCGATAAGTGCGTTCTCGGTCTCCTCCTTTGTGAATCCACCGCACAGAATGTGAGGAACAACGGTTATATTGTACTTGTATTTGACCGATGCCGCCAGGGCTATGGTGCCGGGACGAAGCCTGACTATCTTCTTTTCGAGCAGGCCGTCGGGTCGTTCCCTGTAAATGGTCTCATTGCGGTGTGTGGTAAAGTTAATATAGGCTGGGTTGTATTCAAGCAGCCTTTCAATAGTCGAATAAATTCTCTCGATGCTGTGTCCCTTCAGGGGAGGAAGAAGCTCAAATGTAAATAATGGTCCCTTTGCGTTTTTAATCAGTTCAATTACTGTCATATTGTTTTCTAAAGATTAGGCGACAGCCACCTGGCTGCCTCGTTAATACTCATCCCTTTCCTTTCTGCATAATCCTTAAGCTGGTCTTCTCCTATTTTTCCTACATTGAAGTAAACCGACTGAGGGTGGGAGAAAACCCATGCGCTCACCGAGGAAACCGGAATCATTGCAAAGTTTTCCGTAAGGGTGGTGCCGGAATTCTTTTCAGCGTCAAGCAGCTGAAAGAGGGTCTTTTTCTCCGTATGGTCGGGGCAGGCGGGATAGCCTGGTGCCGGTCTTATTCCGCGGAATGCATTTTTAAAGAGATCTTCTGCCGCCAGGTCTTCCGAGGGAGAGAAACCCCATAGTTGCTGCCTCATTTTTTTATGCAGCAATTCGGCTGATGCTTCGGCAAGCCTGTCGGCCAGAATTCTGATCATGATTGTTGTGTAATCATCATTTCGGAATTCTTCCATTTTCTTCTCGTCGATAAATGCAGATGTCACAAGGGCCCCGATATAGTCATCTTTTCCTGAACCCGCGGGAGCTATAAAATCGGAAAGGCACAGGTTCGGGGTTCCTTTCTCCTTAATTTCCTGGTTCCTCAGGAAATGAAGGACCGCTGCGGACTCTTTACGGTCCTCATCGCGGAAAACAATTACGTCATCGCCCGATGCTGCGGCCGGAAAGATACCTGCCACCCCGCGTGTTTTAATTATTTCCCTTTCACGGATCAGGGTTAGAATCCTGGCGGCATCGTCAAACAGTTTCCTGGCCTCCTCTCCCTTAACGGGATCATCAAACAGAGCCGGATATTTCCCGTTTAGTTTCCATGCAAAGAAAAAGAATGTCCAGTCGATATAGCCTGAAAGTTCTTCCACGGAGAATTCATTAATTACATGAATTCCCGGTTTCAGTGGACGGGGAGGAGTATACCCTTCGCCTGAAGGGGCAAAACGGTTGGCTCTTGCCTTTTCAAGGGTAAGCAGAGATCCTTTTTTATTGGCGGCTGAATGTTCCCTGCGCAATTCCTCATATTTTGCCGCCACTTTGGCAGAATACTGAGCCTTCTGTGTGTTGTCGAGCAGTGAAGCTATCACTCCTGCAGCCTTGGAAGCGTCCTTTACATGGACCACCGGCTGGTTGTAAGAAGGTTCTATTTTAACGGCAGTGTGTATCTCTGAGGTTGTGGCACCGCCTATCAGCAGTGGCTGGGACAGGCCTCTTCTTTTCATCTCGGAAGCGACGTGGACCATCTCCTCAAGCGATGGTGTGATGAGTCCGCTCAGGCCTATGATATCAGCTTCTTCCTTAACGGCATTGTCGATTATCACATCTGCCGGCACCATTACGCCGAGGTCCTTAACCTCGTAGCTGTTGCATGAGAGAACCACCCCTACAATGTTTTTACCGATGTCATGCACATCTCCCTTAACCGTAGCCAGGAGGATCTTTCCCGCTTTGGTCTTCTCCTTTCCTTCCGATTCCTTTTCTATAAATGGAGCAAGGTATGCCACGGCTTTTTTCATTACGCGGGCGCTTTTGACCACCTGTGGAAGGAACATTTTGCCGGCACCGAACAGATCGCCCACCTCATTCATGCCATACATAAGGGGTTCTTCGATGACCCTTATGGCTGTTGAGTATTTCTGACGGGCTTCTTCGGCGTCGGTTTCGATAAAAGCGTCAATGCCTCTTATCAGAGCGTGTTTGATCCTTTCCTCAACAGGCAGAGATCTCCATTCATCGGCTATCTCCTCTTTTTTCCCTTCCTGTTTAAGGCTTTCGGCATACTTAACCAGTCTTTCGGTTGCATCCTTGCGCCGGTTGAGCACCACATCCTCGGTAAGCCTGAGGAGGTTTGGCTCTATTTCGCTGTAAACCTGCAACATGCCGGCATTTACAATTCCCATGTCGAGCCCGGCGTTGATTGCATGATAAAGGAACACCGAATGCATTGCTTCGCGCACGCGGTCGTTGCCGCGGAATGAGAATGACAGGTTGCTGATGCCGCCGCTCACCTTTGCATAGGGGAGGTTTTTCTTTATCCATGCCGTGGCGTTGATGAAGTTCACGGCATAATTGTTGTGTTCTTCGATTCCCGTCGCTATAGCCAGAACGTTAGGGTCGAAAATGATGTCTTCAGGCGGGAAGCCTGCCTTGTTCACAAGGAGGTTGTAGGATCTTTCGGCTACTGCGATGCGTCTCTCAAGGGTGTCGGCCTGTCCCTTTTCGTCGAAAAGCATTACCACTGCTGCCGCTCCGTATTTACGGATCAGGCGTGCATACTTCAGGAATGTCTCTTCACCTTCCTTAAGGCTGATGGAATTGACGATGGATTTTCCCTGGATGCATTTAAGGGCCGATTCAATAACATTCCATTTTGATGAGTCGATCATCAGCGGAAGTTTGGCAATATCGGGTTCCGACATCACAAGATTGACAAATTTCACCATTGCCTTTTCAGAGTCGAGCATGGCCTCGTCCATACAGATATCTATCACCTGTGCCCCGCCTTCCACCTGGTTGCGGGCAATGGCAAGAGCTTCGGAGTAGTTCTCCTCGCGGATGAGGCGGGCGAACTTCATCGATCCGGAAACGTTGGTTCTTTCGCCTATGTTTATAAAATTGGTTTCGGGGGTAATCACGAGGGCCTCCAGTCCGCTCAGCCGGGTATATTTTTTAATTTCGGGTATCTGCCTTGGTATGCCCCTGGCTGCTTCTGCGGCTATTGCACGTATATGACCGGGCGTTGTACCGCAGCAGCCTCCAATTATATTTACCCATCCTTCCGAAATATAATCCCTTACAATTTCTGCCATGAATTCAGCCGACTGGTCATATTCGCCGAACTGGTTCGGCAGGCCTGCATTCGGGTGTGCGGAGACAAGGAATGGACTCTTTGCTGCAAGTTCCTCTACAAAGGGGCGGAGTTGTTCTGCACCAAGTGCACAGTTCAGTCCTATGCTGAAGAGGGGGAAATGCGAAACAGAAATCAGAAAGGCTTCGAGTGTCTGGCCCGTGAGAGTCCTGCCGCTGGCATCGGTTATGGTACCCGAAACCATTACCGGCAGCCTGATGCCCATTTCTTCAAACAATGTATCTATTGCGAAGAGGGCTGCCTTGGCGTTGAGGACATCGAATACAGTTTCCACAAGCAGAATATCAGCGCCTCCGTCAACCAGCCCGCGGGCCTGTTCGTGGTATGCCGATACAAGCTCATCGAATGTAACCGATCGTGCGCCGGGGTCGGTTACATCGGCCGACATGGAGGCTGTTTTATTTGTCGGGCCGAGGGTGCCTGCAACAAAATGGTTACCGGTCCCCGTTCTTTCTTCAAATTCAATCACCGACTCACGTGCAATTGATGCCGCCTGCCTGTTGATCTCATAAACAAGCTCCTGTGTGCCGTAATCGGCCATCGAGACGGCATTGGCATTAAAGGTATTGGTGGTGATTATGTCTGCTCCTGCTTCAAGATATGCTGCATGGATGCCCTTTATAACATCCGGCCTGGTAAGGACAAGGATGTCATTGTTCCCTTTCAGCGGCAGCGGGTGATTTCTGAAGCGTTCGCCCCTGAAATCTTCCTCGGAAAGCCTGTGCCTCTGGATCATGGTTCCCATTGCCCCGTCGAGGACGAGGATTTTTTGTGCTGCCAGCTCTGCAGGTGTTTTTTTTAATGTCATCAGTTTTTCATTAGTCATTCAGATAAAACCTTCTGTCGCGGCCCTTCCCGCTAAGGGAGGATCGACATTGTTTAAATCTCTTCTTCCCGTGTTGATTATAAAAACATCCATTGAGGGAAGTTGTTCTCTCAGTTCATATAAATTCCGGAGGTTTACCACACCGATAACATAATTCCAGGTCTTGCTTGTAAACTGTTCCGAAATTTCTGCGAATTTAAACAATTCCCTGTCGGCATCGTTTTTATACCTCAGGTAAATTTCAATCTTGTAATCCCTTGTATAGTCAGTTACAATTCCCTGCCGGAATTTTTTGTATTCGTACCTGTATCCGTATGAATTTGCCGAGATATCTGAAAGCACGGCGCTTCCTGTTGCATGACCGCCCGCTCCCTTCCCGCAGAAGAACTGTTTATCGGCAAAGGCGGCCTCGGTAATTACACCGTTATATTCATTGTCGACATTATACAGGTATTTTTCCGGGGAAATAAAACGGGGAAGCACGAAACTTGTGATAGTGTTATCATCTGTTTTGCCCACGAAAGGAACAAGCTTTATTTTAAGTCCTTTTTCCTTTGCGTAACGTATGTCGAAACGGGAAATATTCCGGATTCCGTAATGGAATACTTCACCAGGATCCAGGAATAATCCGTATGCATGTCCGGTGATTATGCAGAGTTTGTATTTGGCGTCCCAGCCGTCGATGTCGAGGGTGGGGTCGCTTTCCGCAAAGCCAAGTTCTATTGCTTCGCTCAGGGCCTGCTGAAAGGGGATATTGCCGTTATGCATCTTAGTAAGGATATAGTTGGTTGACCCGTTCAGTATCCCGCGGAGGGAATGTAAGAGTTCATTGTCGTAATATTCCTCCAGGTTCCTGATTATGGGGATGCTTGCGCCTGCCGATGCCTCATAGAGAAACGACACGTTGTATTTTTCCTGAAGTTCAACCAGTTCCCTGAAATGAGAGGCAATCATTGTTTTGTTGGCCGAGACAACGTTTTTGCCCCTTTTCATCGCTTCCGTTACGATTTCGTAAGCCGCAACAGGGTCATTGATCAGTTCCACAATTAGGTTTACGGATTCATCATCAAGGATATCATATTTGTTAAAGGTGAAGTGCTCCATGGGTATCCTTCTCTTTTTTGAAGGATCCTTAACGCAAATCCTTACTATGTCGGCTTTGAATCCGCAGCTGCTGTTGAGCACATCGTGCAGTCCCTGTCCCACAACACCATACCCGAAAAGCCCTATTCTTAATTTCTGGCGGTCAGTCATTTTAATGAATTTGAGTGATTATGAATAAACTTTCTAAAGATTTCTGAAACTTTCTCTGTTTCGATCAGGAAGCCGTCGTGTCCGAAGAAAGAATCAATTTCAGCATACTGTGCACCAGGCACCTGGCTGGCTACAAACTTCTGTTCCTCCACGGGGTAGAGCAGATCCGACTTTATTCCAAGGCAGAGAGTTCTCGCTGTCACCTGCGACAGAGCCTTTTCGACACCACCTCTTCCCCTTCCCGCGTTATGGCTGTCGGCCAGCTGGGTGAGCCGGTAATACGACCAAGCATTGAAACGCTTCACAAGCTTGTCGCCCTGGTAATCCTGGTAAGATGAGGCCCTGAAGGAAGTAATCTTCGTCTCGTCTTCCTCTTTTTGTGTTGTATTGTAGGCGTAGGGAGTCCGGTAGCTCAGAAGGCCGATCGACCGTGCAGCCCTTAGTCCTTTTTTCCCTCCTTCAGGATCGGTGCCGAAAAAGGTGGGATCGGCTTCGATGGCCAGTCTCTGCGACTCGTTAAAAGCGATAGCCCACGGCGACTGGCGGGCGCTTGATGCAATAAAAACCATATTCCTGATTAAACCGGGTACCATTATGCAATACTCCAGAGCCTGATAACCTCCTATGCTTGAGCCTATTATAGCATCAATACCGTTGATTTCCAGGTGTTTCCTTAGTATTTCATGGACGTTTACCAGGTCGCGCACCGTTATCACCGGGAAATCGTTGAACCAGGGTTTGCCTGTGGAAGGGTTCACCGACAGCGGGCCTGTTGTTCCGTAGCATGAGCCAAGGATGTTGGCGCAGACGACAAAATACCGTGATGTGTCGAAAGCAAGACCTTCTCCGGTCATGCCGGGCCACCACGCGTCAACGTCGGAATTCGCGGTAAGAGCATGGCAGACCCAGATGACATTGTCTCCCGAAGAGTTGAGAGTACCCCAAGTGTCGTAGGCAATATCAAGTTCCGTGAAGGTATACCCTGTTTCTGTGGTAAAGGGTGATTTATGCCGCAGTATTTTCATGAGAGGGTATTGCTTATGGCCTGTTCGAAATCGTAGATTATATCGTCTATATGCTCGAGTCCGACCGAAACCCTGAAAAGTCCCGGTTCAATTCCGGCGGCCCGCTGATCTTCCTCCGAAAGCTGCCTGTGCGTGGTGGCTGCAGGCTGTATTATGAGAGTCTTGGCATCTCCCACATTGGCGAGGTGACTTACGATATTAAGGTTCTCGACAAGTTTCGATGCTCTTTTCCTTCCTGCCTTGAGAACAAAGCTAAGCACGGCTCCTGCACCGCGGGGGAGGTATTTCTTTGCCAGTTCATGATGCGGACTGCTCTCAAGCCCGGGATAATTAACCTTTTCGACGCCGGGATGAGCTTCGAGCCACCTGGCCAGTGCCAGTGTGTTCTGAACATGCCTGTCCATCCTCAGCGAAAGTGTTTCAAGTCCCTGAAGGAACAGGAAAGAATTAAACGGGCTCAGCGAAGGCCCCAGATCCCTCAGTCCTTCCACTCTTGCCTTGATGATAAAGGCGATATTGCCGAATGCCGAGCCTGCGGAGAAGACATCTCCGAAAACCAGCCCGTGGTAACCCTCTGAAGGTTCAGTGAATGTAGGATAGTTCCCGTTGGTCCAGTCGAAATTTCCTCCGTCAACAATTATTCCTCCGATGCTTGTGCCATGCCCGCCGATCCATTTCGTTGCCGACTCAACAATGATATTGGCTCCATACTCAATTGGCCGGCAGAGGTATCCGCAGGCGCCGAAGGTGTTATCAACGATAAGTACTATGCCGTGTTTTTTGGCCACAGCGGCGACAGCCTCAAAATCGGGTATGTTAAACCCGGGGTTGCCGATAGTCTCCACATATATGGCTTTTGTTTTTCCGTCAATTTTTTCCTCAATCGCTTCAGGAGAAAGATCACGGGCAAACCTTGCCTCAATCCCGAAGGAAGGGAATGTTACCTTAAACTGGTTGAAGGTTCCGCCATAGAGAAAAGGTGAACTGACAAGGTTTTCGCCTTTTTTTATTATTGTGGTGAGGGCAAGGAACTGGGCGGCATGACCTGAAGAGACAGCCAGGGCGCCGGGTCCTCCTTCAAGGGCGGCCACTCTTTTCTCGAGCACCTCGGTGGTGGGATTGTTTATCCTTGTGTAGATATTGCCGAATTCCTTCAGGTCGAAAAGATTGGCGGCATGATCGGCATTCCTGAAAACGTACGAAGAAGTCTGGTAAACAGGAACAGCCCTCGAAAGTGTATCCTTGTCGGGCGAATGACCCGCATGTATCTGTAATGTTTCAAATCTGATTTTATTTTTATCCATGATAGTAAAAGATTATGATTATACATATGATTATTGAAACGGCCCGAAGCCCTGATAATGAGATCCCGGAAAGATAGTCCTGAAACCTTTTGGCGTGACGGATCTCACCTCTGCATGCACATAGGCATGAGAGGCATGATGAAATTCCGGTCGTTAAGATGAATTGCGTTCATTGTTCCGTGTTTATTTTATCATCTCCCGGCATTGCCGGGATTAGGTTTTGGCACCTTCTCCCGACAGGCCGGGATGGGTTGCCAGGGTTTCACAGAGCCTAATCTCTCCACCCTTCTTAATAAAATCAAACACTCTTTTTCTCAGGAAAGAATATTTGATTGACGGTGCGAAAATAAATAAGATTTTTTAAATACCAAAATTATTTTCGCTTTCAGACTGTAACCAATGTACCGGCAGGCCGGTATGAAAATAATTAATACTTTTGCTTTCATGATAATACCGTACCATGCAGAATTCATTGTATATCTATAACAGTCTTACGCGTAAAAAGGAAGAATTCAGACCTCTTAATCCGCCGTTTGCCGGGCTATATGTCTGCGGTCCTACCGTTTACAGCGATGCCCATCTTGGCCATGCACGTCCTTTCGTGGTGTTCGACCTGCTTTACAGGTACCTGCTCCATCTCGGATACAGGGTAAGGTATGTGAGAAACATTACCGATGTGGGGCACCTTCAGGATGAGGAGGCTGATGCGGGTGAGGATAAGATAATAAACAAGGCAAGGCAGGAAAAGCTCGAACCAATGGAAGTTGTTCAGAAGTATATGAATACTTTCCACAGGAACATGGAGCAGCTGAATACCCTTCCGCCCTCAATAGAACCAAGGGCCACGGGTCATATCATCGAGCAGCAGGAGTTTATTCTTAAGCTTATTGAATCGGGTTTTGCATACGAGTCGAACGGATCGGTTTATTTCGACGTCGGCAAATACAGCACCAGATATAACTACGGCAAACTGTCGGGCAGGGTCCTTGAAGAGATGCAGGCTGAGACCAGGACGCTGGAGGGCAGGGAAGACAAAAAGCACCCATTCGATTTTGCGCTATGGAAGAAGGCAGAACCGGGCCACCTTATGCAGTGGCCTTCGCCGTGGGGAAACGGATTCCCCGGATGGCATCTCGAATGCTCCGCAATGAGTGTCAAATACCTTGGAGAGGTATTCGACATACACGGCGGAGGGATGGACCTGATGTTCCCGCACCACGAATGTGAGATTGCGCAGTCAACCGCTGCCCTTGGCCGGGAGTCGGTAAGATACTGGATTCATAACAACATGATCACCATCAACGGGCAGAAAATGGCAAGGTCGCTGGGCAACTTCATCACCCTGGATGAAATCTTCAGCGGCCGACACAAGCTTCTTGAACAGGCTTACAGCCCCATGACAATAAGATTCTTCATACTCCAGGCACACTACAGAAGCACCCTCGATTTTTCCAACGAGGCTCTCAGGGCTGCGGGGAAGGGTCTCGAAAGGCTTATGAAGGCCTATGAGACAATCGGCAAACTTAAACCCGCAGAGTCATCGTCAGCCGAGATAAAAGGCCTGGAAAACCGCTGCTACGAAGCCCTGAACGATGATCTGAACAGCCCCGTCCTGCTTGCCCACCTCTTTGAGGCTGTAAAAACAGTCAACGCAGTATATGACGGAACGGAAAGCCTAACGGCAGAAGATATTTTAAAACTGAAAGAACTGTTCAGAACTTTTGTCTTCGACATACTCGGTCTTAAGGAAGAGACGGAGAAAGGGGGAAGGGGAGAGCTTACCGGCAGACTGATTGAACTTTTGCTCGATATCAGGAACGAGGCAAGAAACAAAAAGGATTTCGCCACCTCGGATGCCATAAGAGACGGGCTGAAAAGGCTCGGCATAATTGTAAAGGACCGTAAAGACGGTGTTGACTGGGAATTAGAATAGAGAGTCGGTTTATGGGGAAGATAACAGGGCCGTACCGTTCGGTGGCCGTCGACATAGGCGATGTGCCAATGGGGGCAAACCACCCCATCAGAGTACAGTCGATGACAAACACCGACACGCTCGACACCGCGGCATCGGTAGCCCAGTGCATCAGGATCATTGAGGCCGGGGCCGATTATGTAAGGCTGACTGCCCAGGGAATCAGGGAGGCGGAGAACCTGGCTGAAATTAAAAAAGAGATCAGGAGGGCAGGCTTCCGGACACCGCTCATTGCCGATATTCATTTCAATCCGGCAGCTGCCGAGAGAGCCGCCGCAATCGTTGAGAAGGTGAGAATCAACCCCGGAAATTACGCCGACAGGCGTTCAAAACCTGTTTCATCACTTCCCGAAAAGGAATATAACCTGGAACTTGAAAGAATCCATGAAAGACTGCTCCCGCTGATAAAAATATGCCAGGCGAACGGCACTGCTGTCCGCATAGGAGTAAATCACGGGTCTCTTTCGGAAAGAATACTCGACCGTTACGGAAATACACCTGAGGGGATGGCCGCGTCGGCTATGGAGTTCATAAAGATATTCACGGCGGAAAATTTTAAGAAGCTCGTGCTGTCGATGAAATCGTCTGATATCTCCGTCATGGTTTCGGCAACAAGGTTGCTTGTTGAGATGATGAAAGAGAAGGATCTTGCCTTTCCCCTGCACCTCGGTGTTACCGAGGCAGGAGAGGGGGAGGACGGCAGGGTCAGATCTGCCGCCGGCATAGGGGCTCTCCTGTCGGAAGGTATCGGAGATACAATCAGGGTATCGCTTTCCGAAGACCCTGAGAAGGAAATACCGGTTGCAAAACAGATTGCCGGCCTTTTCCCGAGAAATATTACAGCCGGCGGTGCAGGCAGTGTTCCAGAGTTTCGCTCCCCGGCCAGGGCGCCGGCTCTCTTCGGAAAAATAAATGGTCCGCTGGTAACGGCGATGATGACAAGATACGGCTTACCCGGCCCTGAGATGTACCGGGAGGCAGGTTATGAAATCGATGAGAAGAGAGGGATCATCACAAAAACAGACAGTAGCGCCGATCTGTTAATTGTTTCACAGATCCCGGAGAGTATCCCGGAAGAGGTTTACCTTGCCGTACCGTATAAGATATGGCAGGCGAACAGGAATATCAGGAACCTGTTTCCGGTGTTTTCAGCCGGGTCAATAAGCGGGGAGTCCAATAAATCGGACAGGCTCAATGTGGTATTCACCGGTCCGCTCTCCGGCGGAGAACTGCCTGTTGATGAGGACCCTTCGGCCACTCTGTTGATTTTTACCTGGAATGCCGTTTCGGAAAGAGAAGCGCCTGTCGCTTTTTTTGAGAAAATGAAGGAAGCGGGGAAGAACTTTTACGTTGTGCTCAATCCCGTCTTTAATGAGAACAGTTATGAGGAACTGCAGGTGAAGGCACCCGCTCTCCTGGGACGTTTCCTTGCAGGCCGGCAGGCCGGCGGTATATCAATTACCAACAACGGCGATATACCTGCATCGGGAATAAACAGGTTATGTTTTTCAATCCTGCAGTGTACCGGACTGAGGATTACACGTACGGTGTATATTTCCTGCCCGACATGCGGCCGCACAAAATTCAATCTGCAGGATGCTGTTAGGAAGGTGAAGGAAAAAACCTCTCATTTCCGCGGTCTGAAGATTGCCGTGATGGGTTGTATAGTGAACGGGCCGGGTGAGATGGCCGGAGCCGACTGGGGATATGTGGGTGCAGCCCCGGGGAAGGTGCATATTTACAAAGGATCCGAACCAGTTCTGAAGAACGTTGACGAATCGGCTGCGGCCGATGAACTGCTGAGACTGATAGAAGAGGATCAGGCAAGCCGGTAATCGAGCTGTTTCTTCTGAAGATCGGCCTTCACAACCTCAACCTTCACCCTGTCGCCCAGCTGGTACTCCTTACCCAGACGCCTGCCCCTGATACAGTAGTTGCTTTCGTCGTATTCGTAATAGTCATCCTCAAGGTCCCTGATATGAATCATCCCCTCGCACTGGTTCTCGATGATTTCGACATAAATGCCCCATTCAGTAACACCCGAGATTACCCCCTCGTAAACATTCCCGATTCTTTCAGACATAAACTCAACCTGTTTGTACTTCACCGAAGCCCTTTCGGCTTCCATAGCCAGTCTTTCCATTTTGGATGAGTGTTCGCACAGCTTTTCATATTTTTCCTTTCCTCCGGGGTTCTCGTGGCTGAGGTAGGATGTAAGAAGTCTGTGCACCATCATGTCGGGGTAACGCCTGATAGGCGACGTAAAGTGTGTGTAATATTTAAATGACAGGCCGTAATGGCCGATATTGTCGGTTGAATAGACAGCCTTAGCCATTGCCCTGAGGGCGAGTGTCTCAATGAGATTCTGTTCTTTCTTTCCCCCCACCTGATTAAGCAGTTTATTCATCGATTTCGGAAGAGTGGCTTTCCCATCGCCTTCAAGTTTATACCCGAACCGTTGAATAAAGTGGCTGAAGGAATCTATCTTTTCAGGGTCAGGCTTGTCGTGAATACGGTAAACAAATGTTTTTCCCTTAAGGGTTTTTCCGATATATTCCGCAACTCTTCTGTTGGCCAGCAGCATGAATTCCTCGACAAGCTGGTTGGCTGTTCCCATGTCGCGGAATTTTATTCCCAGCGGTTTTCCTTCCTTGTCAAGTTCAAACTGCACTTCAATTCTTTCGAAGAAGAATGAGCCGGCGGCAAATCGTCTTTTGCGGAGTATCTGTGCAAGCCGGTGAAGTTCAAGCATCTGGTCTTTCATGTCACGTTCGCCTGTGTCGATAACCTTCTGTGCCTCGGCGTAAGAAAATCTGCGGTCTGAATTGATGACCGTGCGGCCAAACCATTCTGATATTATTTCGGCGTTGTCGTTTAGTTCAAAAACAGCCGAATATGTAAGTTTATCCTCTGCAGGGTTAAGTGAGCAGATATGATTTGAGAGTCTTTCAGGCAGCATCGGCACCACCCTGTCGACCAGGTAAACGGAGGTTGCCCTTTGCCGGGCTTCGTTTTCAAGAAGTGAACCCGGTTTTATATAATGGGTTACATCGGCAATGTGCACACCCACTTCGGCGTTTCCGTTTGGTAATTTTCTGTACGAGATAGCATCGTCGAAATCCCTGGCATCGGCAGGATCTATGGTGAATGTGGGTACCTTCCTGAAGTCGCGCCTTCCTTTCAGGTCATCTTCCGTAATTTTATCGGAGATTTTAGCTGCCTCATTTTCTATTTCGGGAGAGAATGCATAGGGCAGTTCAAACTCGGCAAGTATTGCATGCATCTCTGTCTCATGGCGGCCTGGATAACCGAGCACCTGTATTATCTCGGCTGCCGGGTTCCGTGATTTTGTATCCCATTCCACCACCCGCGCTACGGCCTTCTGCCCCTGTTTTGCCCCATTGATTCCCGACTCCGGGATAAAGAGGTCAAATGGCATGTTTTTGTTGTCGGGCACAAGAAATGCAAAATTTGATACTATTTCCACTGTACCGACAAATGTGGATTTTGCCCTTTCGATTATTGAAACCACTTCTCCTTCGGGCCTTGCACCTTTCCGGCGGGCATAGAGCTTCACCTGCACCTTGTCGCCATGCAGCGCGGTTCGCAGATTCTTTGCCGAAACAAATACATCGTCATCCAGTTCATCGGAAACAATAAAGCCGTATCCCATTCTCGTCAGGTCGACCGTGCCTGTTATCGTGCCTCCTCCGGTTTCTTTAACATAAAATTTGTGGTGGCGGGTTTCAAGTATCTCACCCCTGCCGGCAAGGTCGGACAGACACTGCAAAAGCTCTTTGCGCCTGTGCTCCCCTTCAATGTTTAACTTCTTGGCTATCTGTTTATAGTTATACGACTGGCCGGCATGACGGCTCAGAAATTCTTTTACAAGTGCCTGGTATTCAGATGATGCAGTTTTTTCTTTCTTGTCTTTTTTCTTCTTTTTACTCATTAAAACGGTTTTTGCAAAGGTAAGAATTATGAAAGGTTTATTTTCCTACATTTGAAAGATTATGGGTTCAATGGTCTCTCTTAAGCAGATACCGGTGCATTCAGCCTCTGTTGTAACAAGAAAAACAGGTGAGGAGTATGTTCTTGTACCGGTAACGGGAAACATAGCCGATATGGACAGCATTTACACTCTTAACGGCACAGGGGCGTTTATCTGGGAACAGATAGACGGGAAAAACAGTCTGGAGGAGATTGCGGACAAATTAACCGAAGAATATGATACTGACCGTGATACTGCCGGAAAGGATGTGCTGGCCTTTATTGAGAATATGATAAGAATAAGGGTAGTGGAAATAAAAGAGGCCGGATAGTATTTTTCCCGGTACACCGTATTAATATTGTTAATGGATAAGTTCTGCCTGAATATTGCAGGGTACGTGATAAAGGTGGAGAGGTCTGCGGGGGGACCCGTGCTTATGCCTGCACAGAGGTTCAGGAAGAGTTTTACGACAGGTGACGGTTTTGATTACTTAATCCGTGTGCACAGGGGCGGATGTTTAATACCGCCTGGTGCAGAAAGGGTGTTTAACGCCCCGCTTGTGGAGGAGACGGACGGCCAGACTGTTATAAAAAGCCATGAATTCTGGAGCATCCATAAAAAGGATAATCTGATTTTCATAAAGACAATATTCCCTCACAACCCCGGCATGCACTCGGGAATGCTTACCATTTCGCGTCACCCGGGAGTGTGGGATCTGGAACTTGCCACTGATGACAGCATAGCCGACCCTCTGGCCTGGCCGCTCGACGGACTGCTGCTGTATTACCTCACCGTATTTAACGGCGACATAATGATACATGCCTCGGGAGTCGATTATAAAGGCAAAGGATATATTTTCAGCGGTGTTTCAGGTAAAGGAAAATCAACAATGGCCCGCCTGTGGGAAATGGCCGGAGCAAAAGTAATTCACGACGACAGGCTTATAATAAGGAGAAAAGAGGGAGAGATTTTCTTTTATAACACCCCTGTGTATGATGACGACGAACCCCGCTCGGCAAGACCTGCCGGCATTTTCCTCCTGGAGCACGGTAAACAGAATATGATTGTGCCTCTTGATGGTTCAAGGGCCGTAAGCAGCGTCATGGCAAACTGCATTCAGCATAACTGGAACAGCGAAATAATATCTGGTCTGATGGAATCATTGTCGGAGGTATGCGGGAAAATACCGGTATCGAGACTATATTTCAGGCCGGAGAGCAAGATTGTTGAATTCATACTTGGAAATGGGCAAAACTGAAAGGCAGCTTAACGACCTGAAGAATGTCAGCCTCGGGTTGCTGGCGGAAGGCAAAACAATCCGGATAAGGGCTCACGGATACAGTATGTATCCTGCCGTTAAGCCGGGAACGGTTATACTTATTGAACCCGTCAGGAAAAAAGGGCCCCCCGCCCCTGGAGAGATTGTGGCGATAAAAAGGAAAAACGGTATAATTGTTCACAGGATAGTAAAGGTTATAAATGAAGAGGGAAAGAGGAAGTATGTTGCAAGGGGCGACAGCAACGCTTACCCCGACCCGCCGGTTGATGCGGAAATGATCGTCGGACGTGTGACAGGGGTGGAAGGACTGGCATTTATGCCGGAAGACTTTAAAAAGAAACCCGCGTACTTCATTAACAGACTGAGGGTGATTGGCATACATTTACGAAACAAACTGAGAGGCTGAAATAATCATGAAAAGACTTAAGCTTCTTAATGAATCCCTGAAACTGGTATGGAAGAGCGCTCCGGGCTGGACACTTGCAAGTTCGGCAGTCTCTTTAGTACGCAGCTTTCTGCCTCTTATACTGCTTTTCCTGGTTAAATCTCTAATCGATCATGTCACCGCAGCAGTGAACGGGACGGGTGAAATTACAATGACGGGTATACTGAAGGTTATCACCGCTGTGACCGTCATCTTCCTCGCCGATGAAGTAACCGCCGAAGCTTCGGGCTACTTCAGAAAGAGACAGTCGTTCAGGCTGGAGGATTATATGTACCGGCTGCTTCATTTCAAGGCGTCAGGCCTCGATCTGATAAATTTCGAAAATCCTCCCTATTTCGATAAACTGGCCCGCGCAGTAAGGGAGGCTACCTGGCGGCCCAATAACATCCTGAATAATTTCATCTCCCTCTTCAGGGGATGCATCTCGCTGCTCCTGATGGCAGGCTTGCTTTTTACACTGAGCTGGTGGGCTGCCCTGCTGCTGGTTGTGGTAAACATACCCGGTATCTGGCTGAGACTATTCTTCTCGTCAGTACTTTATGAATTCAGGAGAGGTCATACACCGGAAGAAAGAAAGGCAGCCTATTTTAACTGGATTCTTACAGGCGACCGGCCTTCAAGGGAAATAAGACTATTCGGAACAGGCGATTACTTCACATCACTCTTCAGGAAATACTTTTCCTCGAGGATGGAAAAAGAACTGGCGATTCTGAAGAAGCGCGCAGTTATTGATGCCCTGACAGGTATTATTAAAGCTGCCGCACTTTTTGCCGTTTTGTATATGGTGACTGATAAGACCCTGAAAGGAGAAATAACCCTTGGAGGAATGGCTATGATGGTTCTCGCATTCAGGCAGGGTCTGGTCAGCCTCCGTGAAATCCTTACATCGGTGGGTGGCCTCTATGAGGACTCGCTTTTTACGGGAGATATTTTTGAGTTTCTTGATCTGAAGGAGGATATAAAGGCAGTTGAACCTGTTGCGGCCATCACCCGGCTTAAATCGGCAATAAGTTTTGAGAATGTCTCCTTCAGGTATCCCGGCAATGACACCCCCGCCATTGTGAACATCAACCTGAGGTTACCGGCAGGAAAAATCACCCTTCTTGCCGGCAGCAACGGATCGGGCAAAAGTACCCTTGTGCGCCTTCTGTGCAGACTTTACGACCCGGATACGGGAAATATTTATTTTGATGGTCACGATATCAGGCATTTTAATCCGGCGGAGTACCGCAGACAGTTTTCCGTACTTTTCCAGGATTTTATGCTTTATAACCTCACCGCTGGGGAAAATATAAGTCTGGGAGATATTTATTCCGGCGGCAACATGGATAAAATAAGGAGAGCAGCCGCAAACGCAGGGGCCGATAAGCTGATAGAATCACTGCCAGCCGGTTACGACACCGGGATTGGCCCACTGTTCGATGCAAGCCGTGACCTTAGCTGGGGCGAATGGCAGAAAATAGCCCTGGCCAGAACATTTTTCAGGGATGCCCAGGTGGTGATCCTCGACGAACCGTCATCGGCCATCGACTCCGAAACGGAAATTGAAATTTTCAGCAGGCTCAGGGATGCACTGAAGGGCAAAACGGTGCTTCTGATAAGCCACAGGTTAAACACAGTAAAACTGGCTGACAATATAATTGTCCTTGACAAAGGACGCATTGCCGAAACAGGCTCCCACAGCGAGCTGATTGATCTGAAGGGACGATATTATGAATTGTACATGCGCCAGAAGAGGATGTACACTGATGGTTAAAATGGCAGAAATAAGGAATGAGGAGATACTGCTGCTGGGTCTCAGCCGGCTTCATTTCAATGAAGAACTGACAGCTAAAATTTCGGCCCTGACCGAAAAAATTGATGACTGGGGTTACTTTACCCGTCTTGCCTCGGAGCACGGAATCGCCGCTCTGGCTTATTATAACCTGCAGCAATTGGACCTTGCCGGGAGAATACCGAAAGAGAAGGCTGAAATGCTCCATGCTGCCCATTTGCTGAGCATCACCAGGAATGCTTTTCACCTGACCGGCGCTGAAGAAATAATCTCCCTTCTGAACAGCGCAGGGATAAAATCGGTACTGCTGAAAGGGCTTGCCCTCGAAACGACAGTTTACGGAAACAAAGGGCTCAGGCAGATGACTGACGTCGACCTGCTCATAAGCCGGAACGATTATCTAAGAGCGAGAAACATCCTTATGGAAAACGGATTTGATTCCGCCGGACTGAAATCGGGGCTTCATAAGCCGATAATGGCATGGACGGGGAAACATCTCCCTTCGCTGCTCAGAAACGGACTATCGGCCGACATTCATCTTGAGCTTTTTCCGGGCAGGAAAAACTCCCTTACATCCATGATGATTGAATCGGCCAGGGAGATAAAGCTTGAGCGGGTGAAAGCCTTTGTACCCGACCCGCAGCTGATGTTTCTTTATCTTGTAAGGCATCTTTATAACCACGAACTGAATGAGGAATCGCAGCTTCGTCTTTATGCCGATCTTGTAGCGCTTCTGGAAGTACACAGTGAGGAAATATTGAACTATGAACTGCTGAAGTATGCAGGTGAGGCTGGGATGAGTAAAATACTGGCCTGGAAGCTGGAGCCTCTGCGCGACCTATGGGGCCTTGACTTCCCACCGTGGCTTAACGATTTCATTGGCAGGTGGTTTAAACCTGAATCGGTTAACAGGTTTATTTTCTTCCTGAAGAGCCCGAAGGGTAACCCCGTTACACACCCCGGAAGGGCTTACAGAAAGATTATCTCGGAGATACCGGGCATTCACCGGAAGGCGCTCTTTATACTGGGGGATATCTTCCCCTCAATAGGCTTTATGAAGGAGAGATATAATGTAAAAAGTACACTTAAAGCCCTTATGTATTATCCGGTAAGGCTTGGCAAAATGCTGCGGCTGATAAGCAGGTAAGAAAGGATCAGCTGATTTTAAATTCTTTTTTAAGCCGGTCTACATAGTCAAGTTTTTCCCATGCAAAGAATTCGACCTTTTTACGGTACACTTTTCTTCCATTTCCGTTAACTGCCACCGGTTTGCTCCCCTTCACTTCGTAATATACGTCAACTTCTGCAGTATATGGTTCCCTGCCGAAATGGCCGTAGGCTGCAGTCGGAAGGAACACCGGATTTTTCAGTCCGAAGCGTTCAACAATGGCATAAGGACGCAGGTCGAACAGTTTGCTTATACGGGCAGCAATTTCACCGTCGGAGAGGATTTTCCCGCCGGTGCCTTTAACCCTGGAGGTTCCGAAGGTGTTTACATAAAGTCCTACAGGCTCTGCCACGCCTATTGCGTAGGCAACCTGTATCAGCACCTTGTCGCATAAACCTGCAGCCACCATGTTTTTAGCTATATGCCGGGCGGCATATGCAGCCGACCTGTCGACCTTCGATGAGTCTTTTCCCGAGAAGGCTCCTCCTCCGTGCGCCCCGTGGCCTCCGTAAGTATCCACAATAATCTTCCGGCCGGTAAGTCCGGTGTCTCCGTGAGGACCTCCGATGACAAATTTCCCTGTGGGGTTTACGTAGAATCTGAATTTGCTGTCGAAAAGTTTTCTTACCCGTGGCGAAAGCTGTTTTTTGACTCTTGGTATAAGTATGGTAAGAAGGTCTTCCCTGATCTGGTCCTGCATTGCCTTCTCGGCCGCTTTGGCGGCTTTTTTCGAATTGTCGGACGGCATAATGAATTCATCGTGCTGGGTGCTGATGACGATTGTGTCGATGCCTTCGGGATCGCCCTTGTCGTTGTATTTTATGGTTACCTGCGATTTGCTGTCGGGTCTCAGGTATTTCATTTTCTTTCCCTCTTTTCTGATGGCAGCCAGTTCCTGGAGCAACCGGTGGGCAAGCTCTATGCTCAGAGGCATAAAGTTTTCCATTTCGCGGCATGCGTATCCGAACATCATGCCCTGGTCGCCTGCTCCCTGTTCCTCGGGTTTTTCCCTCACCACTCCCTGCCTGATGTCGGGAGACTGTTCGTGAATGGTGTTTATAACTCCGCAGGAGTCGCAGTCGAAACGGTATTCCGGGTTGGTATAGCCGATGTTTCTGATCACCCTTCTGGCGGTTTCCTGAATATCCACCCATCCTTCAGTGCGCACCTCTCCGCCGCAAATAACAAGTCCGGTCGTTACAAATGTTTCACATGCAACCTTCGATTCGCTGTCCCACTTTAGAAATTCATCAAGAAGTGCGTCTGATATCTGGTCGGCAACCTTGTCGGGGTGGCCTTCCGAAACCGATTCTGAAGTAAATAAAAAACTCATCTGTGTTAATTTAGTTTGTTAAACAAATGGCGGGGAGATTTTGTTGACTGAAAAAATGGAATAGACGCATTTTAGCATTTTTTCCCGTGGTTGCAATCAGCACAAATCTTTCCACCGGCATTAAAGCGCCACAAAGTAAATAAGAAATAAATTCATAAGCAAAAAAATCAACCTGTAAGCGATCTGAAAACCTCTTCCAGGCTGCTCTCTTCCCTGGAGAGTGAAAGCACGGTTATATTTTGGCTCACGGCAAAAGAGAAAATGGCGGGTCGGATGTCGGAGCCGGATGATGATTCGATCTGCCAGCTGTTTTTTCCGGTTCTTTTTGCTTTCTGAACTCCTGGTATTCCCAGCAAACCCGATTCATCCGGATCCCTGTCGAATTCAACATTAATCACCTGGCGCCTGGCAGAAATAAGACCTGAAATTTTCCCGATGGGTTCATCGGCAATAATCTTTCCCCTGTCAATAATAATGACCCTGCTGCAGACCGCTTCAACCTCCTGCATTATGTGGGTTGACATTATCACTGTCTTTTCCTTACCGGCTTCTTTTATGAGGTTTCGTATTTCCACGATCTGATTAGGGTCGAGACCCGAAGTGGCCTCGTCGAGAATAAGTATGTCGGGATTATGAATCAGCGCATGGGCCAGTCCCACCCTCTGGCGGTAGCCCTTTGACAGAGCTCCTATTTTTTTGTTCTTTTCAGGGGTTAGTCCGGTAATTTCTATTATGTTTTCAATTGCCTTACTACTTTCCCTTCCCATTTTATAGACCGACGCGATAAAACCAAGGTACTCCTTCACATACATCTCGGGATAAAGCGGGTTGTTTTCGGGAAGGTAACCGATTTTTCTCTTGGTGGCAGGGTCGTTAACTGACACTTCGGTGCCGTCGATCAGTACTTTGCCGGATGTGGGAGGCATGAAGCCCGTAATAATTTTCATAAGAGTTGTTTTTCCCGCCCCGTTTGGTCCCAGGAAACCTGCTATCTCACCTCTCGACACAGTGAAGTTTACGCCGTCGAGAGCTTTCTGCTCTCCGTACACTTTTGTAATCTCTCTTACTTCTACAGGCATCGGGGAAACAATTTTATTCCTAATTGACCGCTAAGATATATGATAGAAGGGTGTAATCAAAACGGGGATTCATTGTGAAAATTACGACGAAAAGGCGAACCATTACAAGCAGGCTGTCCGGTTTTCAAAATCCCCATAGCTTAAAGGCATTCGCATAATAATCATATATTTTTTATTTTTGATTTCATCAATCCGGATTTCCATGGGAAGTAACATACTGATTCTTGTGGTTTTTATTGTTTACCTTTCCCTGCTTGTCCTTTGGGGAGTTTACCAGGGAAGAAAAGTCAGGTCGGGTAATGATTTTGCCATTGCAGGCCGAAGGCTGCCGGGGTGGGCAGCTGCCCTGTCGGAGAGGGCGACGGGCGAATCGTCGTGGGCCCTTCTGGGCCTTCCCGGGGCAGCTTATGCCACAGGCCTGACGGAAATATGGACTGCTGCAGGCTGCGTTGCAGGCATAATTACGGCATGGATCTTTCTGGCATGGAGACTACGCGATGAGGCGGAAAAATACAATGTAACCACATTCAGCGGATACATTGAGGCAAGGCACGGAGACGCCGGGAGGAGCCTGAGGATGCTGGTAAGCTTCACAATAGTGTTTTTCTTCTTCTTTTATGTGGGGGCGCAGTTTCTGGG
>Ga0116146_1001571_pt1 | contig 22760 bp, 17 predicted proteins | sample AD_JPNHG2_MetaG_FD_89748 | JGI IMG/M metagenome (GOLD analysis project Ga0116146, IMG submission 89748) | Active sludge microbial communities of municipal wastewater-treating anaerobic digesters from Japan - AD_JPNHG2_MetaG | ecosystem: Engineered > Bioreactor > Anaerobic > Digestate | place... | reverse complement strand
GGGTTGCGGCGCCAGCGGGGCGTCTGCTGCGTAGCGGCTCCTTGACGATGCTCTCCATTGCATCGCCTCGTCGCCGCGCCTTGCATCCGCCCCGCTGGCGCCGGCAACGCAGCCCACGGGGATCCTTGGACAGGCTCCTAGGATCAGGAGCGGGGCCGTTTGCCTCCTCTCCGCTCCTGCGCCGCGCACCTCGAGCACAGGCCCCGGAACTGCACGTGCATGGACCTCACGTCGCCCATCGCCTTCACCGCCTCGGGCACGGTGGAGCGGTCCCACCCGGGATGCACGAAGTCGTGGACGGCACCGCACCGGACGCACACGAAGTGGTGGTGCCGCTCCCGGTTCGCATCGAAGCGTGCCCGGTCGCACAGCACATCCACCCTGGAGATAAGGCCAAAGTCCTCCAGCAGGTCCAGAGTCCGATAGACCGTGTCGAGGGAGACAGTCGTCAGCCGTCGTCGCACTCGCCTGAACACCGTCTCCGCATCCGGGTGCTCCTCCGTGCAGGCGACCTGTCGGAAGACTTCCACCCGCTGAGGCGTCACCCGGATGCCTGCCTTCTTGCAGGCATCCCTGAAGACCTCCATGCGCTGCTCGAGTGCATTGCGACAGGGCGACACACCGTGACTCCAGATACATAGGAGCAAATCCTATATCGGAATCATACGCGACCTTCCGTTGCGGGTCAAGCCCAATTCGACGCATTCCTCGATCATCCTCGACACCTGCCAAGGGTGGTCACGAGGATTGTCGCGCTTTCCCGCGAAAGCGCGACAATCGCGTCATCACCATGACGGTGACCAAAGCGCGGCCAGTCAGGGAAACAAGGGACGGTTCCAGTGAGAAAGAAAGCAGGCGACTATCCCTATCTCGAGATGTCTTGCTTGCGGGAGATGGGCGCCTACAGCCAGCTCGTCGTCTCTGTTCTCAAAGGTGTGCCACCGACTTCTGCATGCGTGGTGGAAGAGGCTGTCATGCCGGGAGAAGCCACGCACCCGTCTTGTCCGGGCAGAGCAGAGGGATTCCTCGACCTTGCACAGACCGCCTAGGAGCCTGTCCAAGAATCCCCGTGGGCTGCGTTGCCGGCGCCAGCGGGGCGGATGCAAGGCGCGGTTCCGCAGGCGATGCTCTCCGTTGCATCGCCTCCTCCGTGCTCCTAGCCTGCGGCCAGAATCGCGGGCGTCGCAGTCCCACGCGGATGCTTGGACAGGCTCCTAGGGCAAAGTCGAAATGCCCCGCTCGGAATGCGGACATGAGAGCACGGGCTTTGGGCCGTCGTGCAAGACTGGTATTTGGATCGCGGGGACGTCAGCAGGCCAGCCTCACACCGTTGACGAGGCAGCCGCGTAGGAGAAGCTGACAATGGGCCGCGTCGCCCAGACCGATCGCCTCTGCGAGGCACCAGGAATCCATCTCAAGACCCATGGCCGCTGCGACGCCTGAGAACCCCCCGCGGGCAAGAGGTTAGACCGCCGCACGACCCTGCTCTCCCGCAGGCTCTCCCCCCGAACCGGAGGCCGAGGGGAGAGCCCTGGGACGGCGCTGCACACCGTTACCCGTGCACCATACACATCGGTCGGAGCGCTCGCTCCTGGGTGACTCCTTTTGGGATGTTTCCCCTCGCCCGACCCCACGGCGTCGGTGTGGGCTTGTCAGTACGAGTAGCGGGTCGCCCAGTACTTGTTGCCATCCTCACCGATGGTCGAGATCGTGGCGCCGTTTCCGATCACCGTGAGGTTGATCCTGGTCAGTTGGTGGAACTTGTCCACATTGTCAACCCCAAGCCCGAACTTGCACTTGAGGGTGAACGTGGCGTTGCCAGTCTCCGCATCGAACTCATCCAACTCGATCTCCCAGCCGGCCGACATGGGGTTCTTGTCGGTTGTGGTGAGAAGGATAGGGCCGACAACGGCTCCAACCGGCACGGAGCCCGCGTAAGTGCTCTTGGTAGAATCGGTTGCCCGGATCAACTCGGCGACCGACCATTGGCCATCCCCAGCCCCGTTCCCAAACTCATCCCCGATGTCCCAGATGGCAAGGTCCCCAGTCGGCGCCGGGAGCACGAATATCTTGTCCGCAGCGTGGATGCTGGCGTTGAAGATGGCGCCCACGACGGCCTGTCGGTTGGCCGCGGAGACGCCGATCTCGAAGGTGTCCATCGCCTTCTGCACGATTTCGCCCGTGGCAGGGTTGACCTGGCTGTTTCCGGCCAGCCGCTTCGAAGTGCCCTGGTAGGCGATGCCAGACCCTGCGGAGCCCGTGCTCTTCACGCAGATGTACTTGATGCCTCCCAGCTCGATCCGGCCAGGGCCTTCGTCGGGCGACTCCACCTCGGCCATCGCGGTCGTCAGCAGTTGGCCGTAGTCGAGGGTCTTCTGAGGCGACAGCCCGGAGACTCGCTTGACCTCGCCGGCGGTCAGCAGCGCGATCACCGAAGTGCCGTCAGGCATGGCAAACCCCGTCAGGAACCTGTGCGGCGAGTCGAGCGTCGAGAGTGAAGGCTCAACGTAGAGCAGGCTCAGGCACTCCCCCAGGGTGAGCTCGCCGCCCAAGGGGTTTGCGAACACCTTGGGGTTGGGAACGAACGGCGCCAGGGCCTCGGACAAGTCGCAGCCCTGCGGAGGATAGCAGCCGTTCTTGTGGAAGTACAGTTCGAGGCCGACGCCGATCTGTTTCAGGTTGTTCTCGGCCTCGGCAATCCGGGCTTGCTGGCGCGCGGAACCGTACAGGGAGAAGCCCAGAGAGAGCAGGAGCCCCAGGATCACCACGGCCGCCACGACCTCGACCAGGCTGGCGGCAGTCTTCTTCGGCCTGCGGTTGAGGAACGATATCACGACTTCCCTCCTTCTTGCGTAGAGAGCAGCGGCGGCACCAGTGGCGAGAAAGAACCGCACTCGCGAGACACTGCGCCCGCGGTGCGGTGGATGCGACCCCCGCCGCACTCGCCACGGCAGCCGCCCCGGCCAGAGCGAACCATCTGTGCCTGTAGTAACACCTCCTTCGTGGTCGAATCGCTGTTCCCAAGTGGGCCGGGGCGGATGGCTGCCCTCCGTGGACCCGCAGCCTGGAACCCCACGGCGGTCGGCTGGGAACAGGTGGAGTCGGCCTGCGCGCCAACCCCACAAGGTCGTCCCCTGAAACCACTCAAGTTTGACACGGAACCCCCAAGCCGCTTGCGACATCGTGAGGCCGCATAGCTCGGAGCGAGCTTCGGCCTCGAACGCGCAAGAAAATACCATGCGGGTGTCGGGAGGCAAATCAGGGGGCCGTATTATTCATGTCACGCGAGATCAATGATTTATGGCTAGTAGAACTGTGTGAGGCGCGGTGGCTGGCGGGGCGCCGCATGCGCATGGCGATGGCGGACCGGGCGGCCGTTCGAGGGGCGAAGTCATCCGATGGGGCGGTCTGGTCGCCTCAAGCCATTGCCAGAGTTGAAGATAGATCAAGCAGGGGGGGAAACGGCTGGGTGGGGGGTGCGCCGGCGTGGGCCGGCGCACCCCCTGCGCAGATAGCTGGCTCAGTCCTTCAGCCACTCGGTGTGGAAGCTGCCGGGCCTGTCCACCCGCTCGTAGGTGTGGGCGCCGAAGTAGTCGCGCTGGGCCTGGATCAGGTTGGCGGGCAGGCGGCTGCGGCGATAGCTGTCGAAGTAGGCGAGGGCCGAGCTGAAGGCCGGCACCGGGATGCCCATCATGCTGGCCGCGGCGATGACTTCGCGCCAGCTCGCCTGGGCCTTCTCGACGATGTCCTTGAAGTACGGGTCGAGCAGCAGGTTGGGCAGGGCGGGGTTGCGGTCGAAGGCTTCCTTGATACGGTGCAGGAAGCGTGCCCGAATGATGCATCCGCCGCGCCAGATCATGGCCAGGTCGCCGAAGCGGATGTCCCAGTGGTACTCCTTGGCGGCCTCGCGGATGAGGGCGAAGCCCTGGGCGTAGGAGCAGACTTTGGAGGCATAGAGGGCTTGGCGGATCTTCTCGATGGCTTCGGCGCGGTTAATCTCCCAGCGGACGTCCATGGGCCCGACCAATTGCTGGGAAGCGGCGACACGTTCGTTCTTGATGGCCGAGATGCAGCGGGCGAAGACGGCTTCGGCGATGGTGGGGGCCGCGACGCCGAGCTCCAGGGCGTTCTGGCTCGTCCACGCGCCCGTGCCCTTCTGGCCCGCCTTGTCGAGGATCACCTCCACGAGGGCGTTGCCTGTGTCGGGGTCCACCTTCGTGAAGATGTCGGCGGTGATCTGGATGAGGTAGGAGTCGAGGTCGCCGCGGTTCCATTCGGCGAACACCTGGTGGAGTTCGCTGGCCGACAGGCCGAGCGCGTTGGCCATGATGAAGTAGGCTTCGGAGATGAGCTGCATGTCGCCGTACTCGATGCCGTTGTGCACCATCTTGACGTAGTGGCCCGCGCCGTCGGGGCCGATGTAGGTGCAGCAGGGGTCGTTGCCCACCTGGGCGGCGATCCGGGTGAATATGGGCTTCACGAGCGTCCAGGCCTTCTTCTGGCCGCCGGGCATGATGGCGGGTCCGTGGAGGGCGCCTTCCTCGCCGCCGCTCACGCCGGTGCCGATGTAGAGCAGGCCCTTGGCCTCGAGGGCTTTGTTGCGGCGAATGGTGTCCTTGAACAGCGAGTTGCCGCCGTCAATGATCAGGTCGCCCTTCTCGAGCAGGGGCACGAGCTTCTTAATGAAGTCGTCCACCGGCTGGCCCGCCTTGACCATGAGCATGATCTTGCGAGGGCGCTTGATCGAGGCGACGAAGGCCTTGAGGCTGTACGAGGGGAGGATGCGCTTGTTCCCCTTGGCGGGGCCCTCGACCATTTCCTTGGTGCGGGCGGCGGTGCGGTTATACACGGCGCAGGTGAAGCCCTTGCTGGCGACGTTGAGTGCCAGGTTCTGGCCCATGACCGCGAGGCCGATGATGCCGAAACTGGCCTGTGGTTTGGCCGGCGGGTTCGATGCCTTTGGCATGTGCGGACCACCCTTTCTGTTGTGGGACGGCGTGCAAGCGCCTTGCGCTTGTCGTGCCAGTATCTTAGCGGGTGGCCCGGATGGCGTCAAGTCGGGTGAGGAGCGCGAGATGGATGGGTCGGGCGTTGGAGGGACGGTCGGGCTATGGGGTGGGGGTCGGAACGCCCGTGGAGGCGCGAATCAGCTCTCGGCGCGGATCGGGGAGCAGCGACCTCAGGCGGTAGTCCAAGGTGAGTTCGACGCCGCGCCGGCGCAGTGTCTCCAGAGTCAGCACGTCACCTGCCTTCGCACAGTCGGCGATGTCCACCCGCCGCAGCTTGGGCAGAGCGGTGAGGGGACGCAGTGTGTGGAGCTTGGCGCAGGAGCGCAGGATCAGGACCTCGAGGGCGCGCAGGTCGGCCAGAGGGGAGAGGTCCGACAGCTTGTCGGTGTCTGCGATGCGGAGCGACCGGAGCTGGGGGAGGGCGGCCAGGAAGCCGAGATCGCTCTGGGCGCCTCTGCCGTTCACGGCGAGGGATTCGAGGTTCTTGAGGGCCGCGAGGGAGCTGAGGTCGGTGCACGAGGCGCTGGTCTCGATCTCGAGATGCCTGAGGGCTGGCAACGTTGCCAGCGGAGCGAAATCGAGCGACCTTGGGCACGAGAGGCGCAGCGACTTCAGATGGGGCAGACTCGCCAGCGGGTCGAGCTTGCGCACGGAGCCGGTGAGCGTGATGTCGAGGTGGGTGAGGTTCGTCATGCGGGCGATGTGCTTGAGGGAGTCGACGCGCGGCGTGTCGCGGAGGACGAGCGTGCGGATGCCCGTGAGATGGGCCAGGGGCGCGAGGGAGGTGGTGTCGGTGCCCGAATGGGCCACGAAGAGGGCCGAAAGGTTGTTGACGTGTGCGATGGGCTCGATGGAGGCACGCAAGCCGAGGAGAGCGAGCGTGTAGTCGCGTCCGGGGGGCAGGGCCGGGAGGCTGCGCAAGGAGGTGGGGTCGGCCCAGATGACCAGTGGGCTCGTGCCGTCGGCCACGGCGTGGGCCAGGGCCTCGATGCCGGTGCGGGAGCAGGCGATCACGCCGGCAAGCTGCCGCGGGCCTTGCTCTCTTCGCAGGTAGACGCGTGGGCCCTCCAGGGTGAAGTCGAGCACCGAGCCGGGCGGGTGCGCGCAGGCGGGGTAGGGCAGGTAGCCGCCCTTGATGCCCAAGGCGGGGTCGGGGACGACGGAGCGGCTGAGGATGTTGCCCCAGCCGTGGTCTTCGCCCGGCGTCTCCGGGGGAAGGGCCACGGAGCTTGCGTAGAGGCCGTCCATCAGCAGCGTGACGCCGCCGGGCGCGGCCTGCTGCACCGAGGAAAGCTGGTCGCGCAGACGCCAATCCACCGAGAACCTCTCGGATTGTCGCGCGGCTCGGCGAAGGGGCCAGAGGTCGGTGACCTTGGGGCAGTCGAGAATCTCCATGCGGGTGAGGCGGGGCAGGGAGGAGAGGGGCGAGATGTCGGTGAGGCTGGGGCACGATTGCAGGCTCACGGCCTCCAGGGTGTCCAGGGCGGCCAGCGGTGTGAGATCGCGGAGGTCCGGGCAGCCGGCAAGGTCGAGCTCGGCGAGCGCCTGAAGATGCCGTAGTGGGGTGAGGTCGGTGACAAAGGGCATGCCGTGCAGCCCGAGGGTGGTGAGCGAGCGGAGGCGTGCCAGCGGCGTGATGTCGAGGACTGCCGGGCACCGGCGGAGCGTGAGGATGCTCAGATTGGGCAGTTGCGTGAGGGGGGTGAGGTCGGTGAGCCGGTCGCAGCCGTCCAGTTCGAGGACGCGCAACTCCTTGAGGCCGGCCAGGGGCGCCAGGTCGGGGACCCGAGGGCAGGATTCGAGCCGGAGCACCCGCAGCTTGCGGAGACCTGCGAGGGGCCTTAAGTCGGCTGGGTTGGCGCCGGCGAGCCAGAGGGATTCGAGGTTCTGGAATGCGGCGAGGGGGGCGAGGCTCGTGACGGCCTGGGTGCAGTCGAGCTTGAGGGCAGAGGCCCTGTGCAGGTGTTCGAGTTTGCGAAGGTCCGATACGCCTTGAACCGCTACAGCATAGTAACGGTCGGGAGGGAGTTCCGGAATGTCGGGGAGCCCGCTGGCATAACACCATATGGTGAGAGGCGTTATGCCGATCTTGATCGCGCCTCGGAGCTCGATGCGGCCATCGAGGGTGCCCAGGCGCACGCCCGCGACGTCCTCCGTGCCGCACTCGTGGACGACGAAAACCTCGGGCCCGCGCTTGCGGAACACAAGCGTGCTGTCGCCATCATAGAGATGGGGCATCCACAGGCCGCGCTGCGACGAGATGACCATCCACTCGCCAGGGAAGACATGCCGCTCGCGCGGCCGCTTGCTGGTCGGGTAGACGGTCAGGTCGCTACGCTGCGCCGGCGGCTCAACGAGATCTTCACCGAAACCGGGCGCGCACAGGAAAGGCAGGATAACAGCGGCTAGAAGCTTCCGACCTGATCCCACTCGAGACCTCCTGGGGTGATGCCAGTGTCGCGTGATCGGCAGCGGGTGGGAAACTCAGGATCGGCTACTACTACATTGTGCCCCAAGTACCAGGGAATGTCAAGAAATTGCGCGCAGAATCCCCAATCCACTGCGGCGCCTTGACCCCGAGGGGGGACCCCGGCTAGAATACGCCCGTGGACGACCACGAGAAGACGGCCTCCGCCCGTTCCATCCTGATGCCCGCGTCGGCGCTGCGCGGGAAACGGTGGGACCCCGGCTACTGGCTGGCTGATAGGCCCACAGAGGCCGATGCGGCCGCGCTGCCGCGGGTCCCGCTGGGCTCCTTCATCGAGACCATCTGCTATGGTGCCATCCTCCCCGGGAGGCGCCCGGAACCGGTCCGCGATGGCGTGGCGATAGTGGGCCAGCGGGAGGTCAGGCCGACGGGCGTCGTGCTGGATCGCGCCATCCGCGTCGCCGAGGGCTGCGCCTACGACCCATCGCGCTGCCGCCTGAGGCCGGGCGACGTCGTGCTCGCCCGCTCTGGCGTCGGCGCGCTCGGAAAGAAGCTGTTCACCGTCTTCCGCAACCCGGTGAGGGCGACCGTGAGCTGCTTTGTGGACTTGGTCCGCCTCCAGGGGATCAGCCCTTTCTATGTGGTGACCTTTCTGCGGTCGAGGATGGGCTGGTCCCAGGTGGAGCGGCTGATGAGCGGCGTTGGGACGCCGAACCTCAGCTTCTCGCAGGTACGGTCGCTGCTGGTGCCTGTGCTGCCGGCCGCCGAACAGCAAGAGATCGAGGCGGCGTGGGCTGGGATCGGCCAGCTTCACGATGCCGGGCGGCTGGCGGAGGCGACTCGGGCGCTCGATAGCCTGGTGGCCGACCTCGAGACGCGCCTGGCCCGACGCGGCAGCCAGGCCGTGTAATTCCGCATTCGCACTTGACACGACTGCATGTCCCAGTATAATCAAGCGTTACCCGCCATAGCTGCGCCTTGAGAGTGGCGCAGCGGGGCCTTCGAACCCATTGCGCGCGGATTGGGCAACCCATGGCTGATGTGGTGATTGACCGAGTCGTCAAGGTCTACCCCGGCAACGTGCAGGCCGTGCGCAACGTTTCACTGCATATCAAGGACCTCGAGCTGATGGTGCTGGTCGGGCCGTCGGGCTGCGGAAAGTCTACCATGCTCCGCATGGTGGCCGGGCTCGAGGAGATCACGGAGGGCCAGATCTCGATCGGCGGCCGAGTGGTGAACGACGTGCCGCCCAAGGACCGCGACATCGCGATGGTGTTCCAGAACTACGCGCTGTACCCACACATGACGGTTTACGACAACATGGCCTTCGGGCTGAAGCTGCGCAAGTACCCGAAAGCCGATATCGAGCAGCGGGTGAACGAGGCGGCGCAGATCCTGGGCATCCAGGACCTCCTGCACCGCAAGCCCAAGGCTCTATCGGGCGGCCAGCGCCAACGCGTGGCGGTGGGACGCGCCATTGTGCGCAAGCCGTCGGTGTTCCTGTTCGACGAGCCGCTGTCGAACCTGGATGCGAAGCTGCGGGTGGAGATGCGGGCCGAGCTGAACAAGCTGCACCGGCGGCTCGAGACCACGATGATCTACGTGACGCACGACCAGGTGGAGGCCATGACGCTGGGCGACCGCATCGCCGTGATGAAGGACGGCACGCTGCAGCAGGTGGCCCCGCCCCTCGAGATCTACGACCGGCCGGCCAATCAGTTCGTGGCCGGCTTCATCGGCACCCCGCCGATGAACTTCCTCAAGGGCACGCTGGCGGCCGAGAACGGCCGCCTGTGTTTCGACGAAGGCAGCGCGCGGCTCCAACTGCCCGAGCGCTTCGGCCCGGCCCTCGAGAAGCGGGTGGGCCAGCGGGTGGTGATGGGCATCCGGCCCGAGACCATCTCGGTCCGTCCCGGCGACGCCGAGGCCGCCGCGGGCCGCGCCCTGCGAGTCAAAGTGAACGTCGTCGAGCCGCTCGGCGACGAGATGCTGCTCTACCTCTCCACCTCGAAGCACGACCTGATTGCCAAGGTCGACTCGCACCAGAGGGCCGAGGTGGGACAGGAGATGGCGATTGCTCTCGATGTGGCTCGCAGCCACGTGTTCGACCCGGACACGGGGGTCAACCTGACGGCGACGCACCCCACGGCCAGTGCCTGAGTGCCGCCGGGCCGGCCGGCGCCCGGGGCGGGTTGGTCGAGAGTGGGATCGTCTCCCACTCTTTTTCTTAGGGGGCTGATTCGGTGGCAGAGGGCATGTTCCTTCGGGGCACCCACTGAGGAGTGGCTTTTGAACGGCGATCTGTTGCGATTGGTGGACAGCATTCACCGCGACAAGGATATTGACAAGGAGATCATCTTCGACGCGCTCGAAGACGCCCTCCTGTCGGCGGTGCGGAAATACTACGGCCCGAAGTCGGACATCGCCGTCTTCGTGGACCGCGAGTCCGGGCAGATCGAGGCGTACGACGGGAACCAGCCGATCGACGCGCTCGACATCGGCCGCATCGCGGCCCAGACGGCGAAGCAGGTGATCATCCAGAAGATCCGGGACGCGGAGCAGGAAGCCATCTTCCGCGACTATGAGAGCCGCGTGAAGCAGATCGTCAGCGGCACAATCCAGCGGGTCGAGGGCAGCCGCATCATCATCAACCTCGGCCGCACCGAAGGCATCCTGCCGCGCAGCGAACAGGTGAGCGAGGAGAACTACCGCATCGGCGACCGCATCCGCTGCTACCTCAAGGAGGTGCGCCGCGAGGGGAGCCGCGTGCGCATCGTGCTCTCGCGGAGCCACGAGGACTTCATCCGCCGCCTCTTCGAGCTGGAGGTGCCCGAGATCGGCGAGCGCGTGATCGAAATCATGGCCATCGCGCGCGAACCCGGCTACCGCACCAAGGTGGCCGTGGCCAGCGCCGACATCAAAGTGAACTGCGTGGGCGCCTGCGTGGGCGTGCGCGGCTCGCGCATCAAGAACATCGTCTCCGAACTCAACGACGAGAAGATTGACATCGTGCGCTGGAGCGACTCGCGCGACGTCTTCATCGCCAACGCCCTGAAGCCCGCCGAGGTGAAGGACGTGGTGGTGATCAACGAGCTGAACCGCGCCCGCGTGGTGGTGCCGGAGGAGGAGCTGTCGCTCGCCATCGGCAAGCGCGGCCGCAACGTGCGCCTGGCGGCGAAGCTGTGCAACTGCGACATTGACGTGCTCAGCGAGGCCGAGTGCGAGCGCGAGCAGCAGGAGCTGGCGGCGGCCCTCGACGGCCTCGAGGGGCTGCCCGACCGCTTCCCGCAGCGGCTCTTCCAGATGGGCTACTCGGTGGAGGACATCGCCGAGGGCGCCAGCGCCTGGCGCGAGCGGTTCGACATTGCCGAGGGGCCCGCCAGCCAGATCTTCGCCCGCTGCCGGATCGCCGCCGAACAGATCGCCGCCGCGCGTGCCGCGGCCGCCGCCGCCTCTGCCGCGGAGGCCGCCGAGGCGGCCGCTGCTGCCGCCGAGGAGCCGCCCGGCACCGACGAGGCTGCCGAGGCCGGGACGCCCGGGGCAGAGGACGGCCAGGAAGAACCGCCCGCCGGCTCGGCCGGCGGAGAGGATGTCCAGGAGCCCGCTGAGGCCCCAGCTCAGGGTGGCGAGGGCCCCGAAGCGCCCGAAGAGGACCGACAACCGTTGGCCGACCCCCCAGCGCCCTCCGATGACGGCGCCGGGAGCTAGGCGAACGAAGTGGGCGGCGCCCCGCCCACCCTAGGAGGCGAAGCTTGCGTATCCGCTTGTATCAACTGGCCAAGGAACTCGGGGTCGAAAACAAGGACCTCGTGGCCAAGTGCCAGGAGATGGGCATCGAGGTCAAGTCGCACTCGAGCACGGTGGACGACCCTCAGGCGGCTAGCTTGCGTGCGGCATATGGAAGGAGCGCGACGGCGGTTGCTCCCCCACCTGCCCCCGCGCCCGCGGCGCCCGCCGCCGCGCCGCCCCAGCCAAAGCCGCCCAGCCCGCCCGCGGCGCCAGAGGCCCCGCCGCGGCCGAAGGCGCCCCCCAAGCCCCTGGTGCCCGAGGAGGACGAGCCGGCCCCTGCGGGCAAGGAGAAGATCCGCAAGCGTGCCCCCGTGCGCGAGGGGGCCGAAATCCTGCGCCGCATCGAGCTGCCGAAGTACGAGTCCACGGTGCGCGAGTACGGGCCGCACGTTCGCGTGAAGGAGCGGCGCGAGCCCGGCGCCGCTCCCCCGCCCCGACGGCGCTCCAGGCGGTTCGGGCGCGAGGGGCGACGCGGCGGCTTCATCGGCCGAGCGGCTCCGCAGATCGCCGCGCGCCCCACCAAGGTGGTCACCGACTTCCCCGTCACGGTGCGCTCGCTCTCGCAGAGCTCCGGCATCAAGGCGAACGAACTGATGGCCGCGCTCATGCAGAGCGGAGCCATGGTCAGCCTGAACCAGCCGCTGGGCGATGACGTGGTGGCGATGCTCGGCGCCACGCTGGGCATCGAGATCGAGGTGCGCCGCGGACGGGACCTTGAGGGCGAGCTGGCCGAGGCCCAGTCGGCTCCCGACCGGCCCGAGGACCTCGTGGCGCGGCCCCCCGTGGTCGCCTTCCTCGGCCACGTGGACCACGGGAAGACCTCTCTGCTCGATGCGATCCGCAAGACGCACGTGGCGGCGAGCGAGTTCGGCGGCATCACCCAGCACATCGGCGCGTACACGGTGGAGCAGGGCGGTCGCATGGTGACCTTCCTCGACACGCCCGGCCACCGGGCCTTCACGGCCATGCGTGCGCGGGGCGCGCAGGTGACCGACATTGTCGTGCTCGTGGTGGCGGCCGACGACGGAGTGATGCCCCAGACCGAGGAGGCCATCAACCATGCGCGGGCCGCCAACGTGCCCATTGTAGTGGCGATGAACAAGATTGACCTGCCGTCGGCCAACCCGCAGCGCGTGATGGAGGGCCTCAGCAAGCGGGACCTTCTGCCGGTGCAGTGGGGCGGCAAGGTCGAGGTCGTGCCGGTCTCGGCCGTCACCGGCCAGGGGATTGACGATCTGATCGAAACGCTGGCGCTCCAGGCGGAAATCCTGGAACTCAAGGCCAACCCCAAGAAGCCGGCCCGCGGCGTGGTGCTCGAGGCGCGGCTCTCCGAGGGGCGCGGGGCGGTGGCCACCGTGCTCGTGCGCGATGGCACCCTGCATCAGGGCGACGTGGTGTTGTGCGGGCAGGCCTATGGGCGCGCACGCAGCCTGCGCGACCACCTCGGGCGCACCCTCACCGAGGCCGGGCCGTCCATGCCCGTCGAAGTGTCAGGCCTGTCGGCTGTGCCGGCGGCCGGCGACACGGTGTCGGTGCTGGCCGACTACGACACGGCGCGCCAGATCGCGGAGGAGCGCCAGCGGCGGGCGCGCGAGGCCAGCTTCGCCGAGCGCCAGCACGTGACGCTGGAGAACCTCTTCGCCACGCTGGCCGAGACGGGGCCGAAGGAGTTGCGCGTGATCCTGAAGGCCGACGTGCACGGCAGCGTGGAGGTGATCCGCAAGGCCCTCAGCGAGGTGTCCACCTCCGAGGTGGCCGTGAACCTGCTCCACGCGGCCGTGGGCGGGATCAACGACAGCGACGTGCTGCTGGCCGACGCGTCGGACGCCGTGATCATCGGCTTCAACGTCGTGCCCGAGCCGTCGGCCCGCGCCCTGGCCGAGCAGACCGACGTCGAGATCCGCCTCTACAACATCATTTACAACCTCACCGACGACATGAAGGCCGCCCTCGAGCGGCGGCTCGAGCCCGAGCGTCGCGAGGTCGTGCTCGGCCACGCCGCCGTCCGCAAGGTCTTCCGCGTCTCGAAGGCGGGGAACATCGCCGGCTGCTACGTCACCGACGGGCGTGTGCCGCGCAATGCCCTGGTGCGCCTGACGCGGAACAGCATCGTGGTCTACGAGGGCAAGATCGCCTCCCTGCGGCACCTCAAGGACGACATCCGCGAGGCCGCCAACGGCACCGAATGCGGCATCCGCATCGTGGACTACGACGACGTGAAGGAAGGCGACGTCATCGAGGCCTACGAGATTCAGGAAATCAAGCGCAAGCTCTAGGCGGCCCCGGTTGCCGCCTGTCGCGCCACTGACCTCTGCCGCATGGCTTCCCTGGGGCGGGCATCTCCCATGACCGTAGGCACGCTGACCGTGAAACTGATGATCCGCGATGCCTTGTCGCTCAAGGACAAGCGACGCGTGCTCAAGAGCCTCAAGGACGTCATCCGGAACCGCCACAACGTTTCGATCGCCGAGGTGGGCGCGCAGGAGAATCGCCAGCAGGCTGTGCTGGGCGTGGCCATGGTGGGCACGGACGCGCAGTACGTGGATGGCGGGCTCGCCAAGGTGATGGACCTGATCCGGACCCACCCGGTCGCGGAACTGCTGGACTACGAGGTGGAGATCTACTGATGTCGAGCCGGCGAGCAGCGCGCGTGGCCGAGCGCATCCGGGAGGATGCCAGCCTCCTCCTGCTGCAAGAGCTTCGCGACCCCCGGCTCGCCTTCGTGACGATCACGAGGGCCGAGATCTCCGACGACCTTCGCCATGCGACGATCTACTACTCGGTGCTGGGCTCGGAGGGCAAGCGGCGGGCCGCCGAGCGCGGCCTCGCCAGCGCCCGCGGCCTGGTCCGCTCGCGGGTGGCCAAGGGCCTCATGCTGCGTGAGGCGCCCGAGATTCAGTTTACCTTCGACCCCTCCATCGAGAAGGCCGTCGAGATCTCGAGGCTCATCGATCAAGTGTCTGCCGAACTGCGCGAGCGGCATCCCACGAGCACGCCCGCTGCGGCAGCGGGCCGCGCCGACACCGCCGAGGCCGAGGATGCGGGGGAAGGGGGCGATGAGGCGGCCCCGTTCGGCGAGGACGAGTAGGCGGCCCGGACCTCCCGCCAGCGGCATCGCGGGCCACCCGGCGTTCCTGTCCCCGAGGGCATCTGGAATCCCTGCCTATGGGAACTCCTGACGTCGTGGAGTGGCGAGGCGGCGGCGTGGCATGGACCGTGGAGGCGGCGCGCGCCGAAGTGCTGCTCCGTGAGCTGCTGCCCGCGGTTCCTGGGATCGGCGGGCAGCCGGGCGTGGAGCTTGTCAAGCGAAGCCTTCAGCGGGAGGTCCACCGGGTGCGCCTGAGCGATGGTGCGCTGGCGATTGTGAAGACGTACCGTCTTCGACGCTGGAAGGACAGGTTCAAGCGCCATCTGTTCGGCAGCAAGCCGCGCATCGAGTGGGGCATCTCGCGGCGCTTGGTGGCTCTGGGCGTGTCGGCCTCGCACGCCATTGCGGTGGGCGAGCCCGTGGGCCCTCCGGAAGAGGTTGAGGGGTATCTGGTCCTTGACGCCCAGGCCGACGCGGTAGTCCTCACGTCCTACCTCGCGCCGATCCTCGAGGCCCGCAACGAGCGCCCCGCCGAGCCCCTGGGCGAGCTGGTCCGCGACGTGGCGGTCTTCGTGCGGGGCCTGCACGACCAGGGCGTGAGCCACCTCGACCTGCACGCGGGCAACGTCCTCGTCCGCACGGCGCCGCCGCCGAGCGCCGAACGCTTCCTGATTGTGGACCTCCACAGGGTGCGCGTCGGGCGCGCGCCCAGCCCCAAGCGGCGGGCGACGGCCATCGCGCAACTGCTCCAGAGCTTCGGGGCCGAGATCGCGCGCGACCCGGGGCCCACCGTGTCGGCCTTTCTGGATGCCTACCTGGACGCCGGTGAGGCGCTGCCGGGCCGCCGGATAACGCCGGCCCAGGTGGTCCGTGCCATGCGGAGCAGAGCGGCGCGGCGCCTGGCGAGCCGCGCTCGCCGCTGCCTGCGGGAGAGCACAGGGTACACGGTCGAGACCTTGTCGGGGTGGCGGATCTACCACCGGCGCGGGGTGTCGGCCGCCTCTTTGCTGGCGCTGTGGGAGCAGCACCGGCAGGCAGCCAGCGCGTCGCTCCCCGAGTGCGATGGCGTGGAGAGTCGCTTCCCCCAGGAGGAGGGCGGCAAGGTGCTCACGGTGCGCGGGTATCGGGCGCGCGGCTGGCTGGGGCGGGTGTTGCGGGGCCTCGTGCCGTGTGCGGCGGTGCGCGACTACGCGGCGGCGCATCGGGCCTGGCTCAGGCAGGGCACGGGGCCGGTGGCCGTGGCCGCCGCCGAGTGCCGGCAGGGGCCGGATCGAGGCAAGTCGTTTGCAGTCTTCGAGATAGAAGCCGACTCGCGCTAGAGGGAGGCCGCTGGCGCTGCCGTGGGGAGTGGGCACCCGCCGCGGGGTAAGTGGCGCTTGGAAAGGCTTCGGTCATCTGGTATAATCGGGCGTGTCTGCACTGGGCATGCGGCCTCCGGTGGTCGTAGACGGGCGCGCCGGCGGCTGGGCGACGCACCGCGGGCAATACTTATCAACGGGTCGGCGCGGCATGCTGAGCATCATCCATCGGTATGTGCTCTGGGAGCTTGTGCGGAGCTTCATCATCAGCTTCGCCGCGCTGGTGGGCATGATGCTCCTGGGGGCGCTCTACCGTCCTCTGCGGTTGGGCGTGAGCCTCGAGGACTTGGCCAGCCTGATCCCCTACATGCTCCCGCATCTCTATGCCTGGGTGATCCCTGCGGCCGCCTTGTCGGCATGCGTGATGTCGTACGGGCGACTGTCGGCCGATAACGAGATCACGGCGTTGTGCACGAGCGGTGTTCCGCTACGCTACATCTGCTACCCAGCCCTGGTGCTGGGGCTCGTGCTGACGAGTCTGGCGATGCCGCTGAACGATACGCTCGTGCCTCACTGCATGATCCTCAAGGACCGCGAGTTGCGGCGGATATTCTATCGGGAGCCGTTCCGCGTGTCTCTCCTGGGCCGTGAGATCACCACAAGCATCGGCGGCAGTAAGATTTATGTTGAGGCTGTGGACGGCAATATCCTGCGGAACGTGGTGGTTATCGAGCCGAAGAAGGAGGAAGACACATCGCGGGAGGACCGCAAGAAGAAGCGAGAGACCCCGTCACCTGCCGCCACAACCAAGGCGGGGACCGACGATGAGGCCAGCTCGGAGGTGAACGTCTACCGGGCCGAACGGGCCCGCTACACCTTTGACAAGGATCGGCGCAAGATCCGCATCGTGCTCGAGCACGCGCAGGTTGTGATGGTGCTGCCGGGGCGGAGTGCGCGGCAATGGATTGAGATATCCGCTGACGAGCAGGTGAAGGAAATCGCGGTCGCCGACACTGAGGTGAGCTTCGAGAAGCGCGGGAACACGACCACAGCCCAACTTCTGGCGAGGGTGGCCGCCAGGCGCCTCGAGCTTGCCACGGGCCGAGGAGCCAAGAGGTCCCTGGAGCGCGAGATCGTCCACCTGCTCACCGAGGTGCGGCTGCGCGAGGCGCTGGCCTTTTCCGTGCTGGCGCTGTGCTTTGTGGGGGTGCCGATCGGCGTGTGGATGCGGCGGCAGAGTCGTCTGGCTTCGTTTGCTGTCGGCATCCTGGTCTTCATGCTGCTTTACGCGATGATCGTGGGGGGCGAAGGGCTGTCGCTCGAGCAGCGCCTGCCGCCATGGCTGGCGCTCTGGACCCCGGACGCGTTGATGGCGGGGCTGGGCTTGGCGCTGCTCATGCGCCTGTTCCGCCACTGAGGGGAACCCGACCGTGCTGGGACGCCGCCTCGATCGCTACATCGGCCTGTTCTTCATCTGGCACTTCGTGCTCAGCCTTGTGGCCATCGTGCTCCTTTACGTGATCATTGACACGTTCGCGAAGCTCGAGAACTTCCTGGAGCAGGACACGATTCTGGCGTTCCTGCGCTGGATCATCGTCTACCACGCCTACCAGGTGCCGGCGCTTCTCACCCAGTTCTTCCCGCTGGTGACGCTGCTGGCGGGGGTGCTGGCGATCAGCCGGCTGGCGCGCTACAACGAGCTGAACGCGATCAAAGCGGTGGGAATCAGTCTGAACCGTGCCCTGGCTCCGGTGCTGCTGATCTCGCTGGCCATCGGGGGGCTGGCGGCGGCGAACCAGGAGCTTCTCGTGCCGCTCCTCGCCCCGGGAACCGTCGAGGTGAGGAGCGACGGCTCGAGGAAGGAGACCTACAAGGACCTCGCGTCGTATGACCGGGCCGCCAAGGCCACCATCTGGGTGCGCCAGCTTGCGTACTCGATGCCCGGCTTTGCGGTGACAGGGCTGGAGGCGCATCCCACAGGCACTCCGGCCTCCGGCCGGAAGCCGGATGCCCTTCGAATCCGCAATGCCACGGGCATCTGGGTCGAGCGCTCGATCTTCCTCACGGGCGGCGAGGCCCAAGACCCGCAGGGCGCTTGGAAGCCGTTCCAATACAAGAGCCTGACCACCAAGGAGAGCGCCACCACGTACCCCATGCCGCGGGAGCCGGAAGCCGGCGTCCCCGTGCGCCTTACGGGCGACCGCCTGGGCACCCCGGTGGCCATCAGCTTCAGCGCGTGGGAGCGCAAGGGCTCGCTGCGCCTGATGGTAGATGCGCAGCTCACGGCGCCATTGCGGGGCCAGGATGCGCAGGCGCCCATCGCCATTCAGGCCGCGCTCTGGCGCGACGAACCCCGGGTGTGGCTCGGGCGGGCCAGAACCTATTACGTGACCGAGACGAAGCGCGACGAGATCGTGTACGACGGCGACCCGCTACCCTTTGCCGTGCCGCCCTCGGACCTCATCAAGAGCGAGGCGGACCCGACGCTCAAGAGCTTCCGGGAGCTGCTCACGTACCGCGACTCGCCGCCGGCTCTGCGGCAGAAGCTGCTAGTCATCCTGCACAGCCGCATTGCCTTCCCGTTCGCGAGCTTCGTGCTGCTCCTGGTGGCCATTCCGCTCCTCTTCCAGCAGGAGGGCGGCAAGAGCACGTGGGTGGGCATGGGGCTGGCCCTGCTGGTGAGCATGTGCTTCTACTTCGTCAACTACATTTCCCAGCTCTCGGGCCAGAGCCCGAACGGCCTCCTCGCCGGCCTGCCGGCGCTCGCGGCGTGGCTGCCCATCCTGCTGTTCGGCATGGTGGGCATCGCGCTCATGCGCACCATGGAGACCTGATCGCCGGCGGCTGGCACCCAGCGCGGCAAGGAGCGGGCGGGAGGGGCGGCTACCCCCACATGCGAATGGGCAGGTGCGCGTTCGGGCGCTTGCGGTCGGGCGGCAGCGTGACCTTGAAGAGGCCGACCGGCTGCGGGCCGCAGCAGTGGCCGAAGAACAGATCGCCGTTGTGGTCCACCGCGCCGCGCGAGACGTATTGCGCGAAGCCGTCGGGCCGCTCCAGCACCGCCACCTCCTCGCGTTCGAGCGTCGTGGGGTCGAGGCGCCAGACCACGCCCTCCTGGTCTTTGTGGCCCTCGGGCAGGGGGTTGTACACCTTGTCGCGCCAGCGGGCGGCGACGTAGTAGAGCATGCCGTCGGCGGCGAAGGTCAGGCCGCCGCAGTGGTCGAGGCCGGTAGAGTAGGGGATGGTGGTGTCGCGCTTCTGGGTCGCGGGGCCGAGATCGTCCACGCGGCCCCAGTCGCCCTCCTCGGGCCAGATGCGCATGAGCCAGGGGTTGGCGATCCAGGTGACGGCGTAGACCGCCTTGCCGTCGGGCGAGGCGCAGGCGTCGTAGAAGACGCTGTGCCAGCCGGTCTGGAACTCGGGGTTGTGAGGGAGCACGTAGGGGCTGGTCTCCATCCTGTCCTTCTCGGGGTCGTAGCGGATGAGGCGGCCGTAGTCGGAGGTGGTCCAGACGCGGTGCTTGCTGTCGAGGAAGAGGGCCTGGGCGTTGACGGAGCCGATGCGGCCCAGGTCGCGCCGCTGCCGCCTCGCGATGTCGTAGACGAACAAGTGGTCGCGGGGGTAGCTCAGGGCGTACAGCAGGCCACGCTCCTCGTCGTGGGCGAGGCAGCGGCAGCCCTCTTTGGGGATGAGGGTGTCGGACCAGAGCACGGTGTCGGTCTTCGTGTCGAAGGCGAGCAGCGCCGCGCCGCGGAAGCACCTTTCCGGGTCGTTCCACGACATCCAGGGCGAGTAAGCGGGCCGGTCAATCGGCGGGCCGGACAGGTGGCTGGCCATGAACATCACGCCGTCGTGCATCGAGGGCGCGAAGCTGTAGTGAATCTTGCACTGCGTGGCGCGCCCGCTGTCGCGCGGGTCGTTGGCCATCACGTCCATATCGAACAGCGCGTCAATGCTGTCGGTCTCCTCGTTGTAGCGCACGGGCTTCACGATGCCGCCGGGCAGGTGCTCGCAGCAGGCGGCGGCGTAGATGCGCCCGTCGGGGCCGACGGAGAGCGACCAGCAGGAATCGGACACCGGGTGGCAGGTGAACGGGTACCACTTCACTGGGTATGCCATCGCAGGTCTCCCAAGGAGGCAACTGGCGCCGAGTGGGCAGACGGTGAGAACGTACTGTAGGAAAAAAGCGGCGCGGATGCAACGGGGCTTGGGCGCCATGGGTGCGGGCCGGAATTGTGGGTGGCGGCGGGAGCCCCGAAGGAGCGAAATAGGATAGGAACAAGACCGCCCCGCGGCAGCCCTGACAGGGCGGAATCGAGAGCTTCTATCTCGCCCCTTCAGGGCTAGACCCGTGGATCCCGCTGAACCCAGGGCGTTGCCCTGGGCTATCCCATGCGAGCCCTTCAGGCTCCAGAGGCAATCACCCTGCCTACAATTCCGGCCCACACCCTGGGCGCTATTGCGTAGGGCGCGGCGTGGCGGCCGCCACGAGGCGCAGGTTCATCCGGCGCACGCGCTCGGCGAACGCGATGAGATCGGGCGGGGCGGGGGAGAGGCGGGCGACGTCGGCTGCGGCGCGGACAATGCCTCCCGCTGGCACGCACAGGCCGTCGGGCACGCTCACGCCCTCGACGAGGGCGAGGTGTAGCACAACGACCCCCTCGCCCAGGGTGGCATTGAAGACGACGCTGTTGAAGCCCACGAAGCACCGCGGGCCGATGCGGCAGGGGCCGTGGATGATGGCCCTGTGCGAGATCGAACTGCCGGCCTCAACGGTGACCGTTGTGCCCCCGAGGGCGTGAATCACGACGCCATCCTGGATATTCGCCTCGTCGCCGATGATGAGCGGGCTCACGGCGCCGTCGGGGCCGGGCTCGTCGGCGCGGAGCACGGCACCCGGGGCGATGAGCACTCTCTCGCCGATGACGACGTTGCCGATGACGGTCGCCGTGGGATGAATACAGGCGGAAGAGGCCACTCGCGGGCAGTCGCCACGGGCATTCGGCTCGGCGGCCATGAGGCAGTCCTCTTCAGGAATGGGCGAGAATCCAGTCAACAGCTTCGGCGATGCCGGGCACCACGACCGTGCCGGGGGATAGTTCCGCGCGGTGCTTGGCTCCGTGCCCGGTAAGCACGTAGAGACCGAGGGCGCCGGCGCGGCGGGCCAGCTCGACGTCATGCGGGTGGTCGCCGACGACCCACGAACGGGCGAGGTCGAGACCAAACTCCTGCGCGGCGCGGTGGAGGAAGTGGGGGTTGGGCTTGATGCAGGCGCAACCGTCCGAGCGCAGGTGCGGGCACGTGTAGACGCGGGAGATGGCGACTCCGGCCCGGGCGAGGACGGCGACGACATGGCGATTCACCGCCTCCACCTGCTCGGGGGTGAGGATGCCCTCGGCGACTCCGCGCTGGTTGGTGACGATGAACAGACGGTAGCGGCCCCCGAGCCGCGCGAGGGCGGGGGCCGCCTGGGGGAAGAAGACGACGTCGTCGGGATTGGCCAGATGCCCACGGTCCTCGTTCAGCGTGCCGTCGCGGTCGAGGAACACGGCCTGGGCCAGTGGCGTGGCGGCGTCGGGTGGAGCGTCGGTCACGCGGTGCGTCCCGTGGCGGCATAGGCGCGGTCGCGGACGGCCTGGTAGCCGAGGTGCGCGATCAGGTGGTCGAGCAGGATGATGGCGGTGAAGGCCTCGGCGACGGGCCAGATGCGGCCCACGATGGTCGGGTCGCGGCGCGTGATGGCCGCGAGGCCGCGGTTCTCGAGCGTGTACTTGTCAATGGTGTGCTGCGGCTTGTCAATCGTGGGCGTGGGCTTGACGGCCAGCCGGGCGACGACAGCTTGACCCGTCGTGAGACCGCCGGTGATGCCGCCCGCATTGTTCGAGTCGAAGACGACCTTGCCGCCCTCGCTGTGCATCGGGTCGTTGGACTGGATGCCGGTCATGTCCTTGACGGCGAAGCCTGCGCCGACCTCGACGCCCTTGACGGCGCCAATGCCGAGCATGCGGCCGAGTTCGGCGTCGAGCTTGTAGAAGACCGGTTCGCCGAGGCCGATGGGCACTCCCGTGGCGACGACTTCGACGACGCCGCCCGAGGAGTCGCCGGTGGCGGTGATGCGGTTGCAGGCGTCGAGCATGGCTTGGGCCGCATCGAGGTCGGGGCAGTTGACGACGTGGTGGACGCCGTATCTCTCGCGGACAGCCTGGGGGGAAAGGCGGGGCGCCTTGGCGCGGATGGCGTCAATCTCGCCCTCGATCTGGGCGAGGACGGCGGCTTTCTCGAGGAAGCGCATATCCATCGTGATGCGGTTTCGGACGTAGACCTCCTGGTAGAAGGGGTCGAGGTCGCAGCGCATGCGCTTGTAGGCCTGGGTGTAGGCGAGGGCGGCCTCGTGGGCGACCTCGCCGGCGCGCACGCCGGCCATCTCGCGGATGTAGGAGAAGACCTCGATGCCGAACAGGGCGAGGGCCTTCTTGGCCACGTGGCCCGCCGCGACGATGGTGGCGGTGTAGCGGCCGCTGAAGAACCCGGCGCCCACGGCGTCGTCGTCGGGGCCGTACTTGACGAACGAGGCGTAGGAGGCGTGGCCGGGCCGGGGGGTGCGGTTGGTGTCCTGGTACTGCTTCACGTGGATGAAGTGGCGGTCGAGGTTGGGGATGAGGATCGTGATGGGGGTCCCGTTGGTGTGGTTGCGGTTGCCGGCGCCCTCGATGGTGTCGGCGGCATTGAGGCCGGTGTAGATGACCGGCAGGTCGGGCTCCTTGCGGGGCGACGACAACTCGTCGGCGCCGGGCTTGCGAAGGAGCAGGTCCGCGTAGACCGCCTGTTCGGCGAGGAGCATGCCCGGGGGCGCGCCCTGGATGATCGTCGTGAGGCCGTCCTGGTACGAGCCGCCGGCGACGGTGACCTGGAAGTTGCGTCCGATGTGGCATCCCAGCATGGGCGTAGCTCCTTGTGGTTGTGCTGGCGGGGTTCCCGAACGGTCTGGGAGCCTGTCCAAGAATCCGCGTGGGACTGCGACGCCGGCGATTCTGGCCGCAGGCTAGGAGCACGGAGGAGGCGATGCAACGGAGAGCATCGCTGACGACGTGCGACAACGCCTGCGGCCAGAAGTCGCGGCGTCCCTTCGGGTTGCGGCGGCAGCGGGG
>Ga0116146_1001570_pt1 | contig 22772 bp, 19 predicted proteins | sample AD_JPNHG2_MetaG_FD_89748 | JGI IMG/M metagenome (GOLD analysis project Ga0116146, IMG submission 89748) | Active sludge microbial communities of municipal wastewater-treating anaerobic digesters from Japan - AD_JPNHG2_MetaG | ecosystem: Engineered > Bioreactor > Anaerobic > Digestate | place... | reverse complement strand
TGGGGTAATAGCCGTTATACGACGGTCGCACGATGTTACTGCGTCGCTTTGCGACGTATGCTGTAGTTCGTCGTCGTGCAGCTCGCTCTGTTCCTTTGGGCTCACTATACGACGGTCGCACGATGTTACTGCGTCGCTTTGCGACGTATGCTGTAGTTCGTCGTCGTGCAGCTCGCTCTGCTCCTTTGGGCTCACTGTACGACGGTCGCACGATGTTACTGCGTCGCCTTGCGACGTATGCTGTAGTTCGTCGTCGTGCAGCTCGCTCTGTTCCTTTGGGCTCACTGTACGACGATCGCACGGTATGCTAATCGCGCAATTTGTGTAAAAAAACTATCATATTTCTTATTACAAAGTCAAGTACATCAAGACTTGATTACGAACTAGATACCCATGCCACCTAGATCCCAATAGTGATACTAGTTTTTATAATAATCAATTCTTCTCTGCAAGAGTTATTGCTTAAATTCCTCAGGAAACCACTTGGCACGTATTTTATCATAGGTTCCATCCTGTACAATTTTCTCAAATGCACGTACCCATGCTTCGTATATGTTTTTATTCGTTTTCTGCGTAGAGACTGTAGCGCACATCCATGAGCGGACCAACCCACAGGAAGAGGTCTTCTCGTTCAGGTGTCCTGTTCATAGGGAAAAGAATGACATTGCAATTTTGCAAACAATCTTCATACGCTCTTGCCCAGGGAACTATTTTGATTTCAGTTTCATCACCGATTTGTTTCTGAATTTCAATAACGATTTCTCCATATAAACCATAGGGATTTTGCTTGTCATATATGCCATAAGACACGCCCGAAATTTCGGTATAAATCGTTAGTGCTTCACCGTTCTCAAGAGGTGTGTCAGGCGCTTCTCCTGCCGTCATCGGAGCTTCCTTTTTACATGTCCAAAGCAGTGTTATATAAAAAAGAAAGCATAAAAATTTCCGCTTCATATATACCTTCCATACAGATTGCATAAGACAATCTGCCTGCTTCTCGTTAGAATTGTATTCTACTTTCAAGCAACTTTCCAATTTATAGTGAAGGAAATCGCTCCGTTACAAGTCCACTCCGATTTACAGATAAATCCTTACATTGCCAATACGTTTTGTAAAATATTGTAATTTCCCACTGCTTTTTTGACACTTTATCCATATTAATTTATTCTATGATATAACAGTGTTTTAGATTAAGGAGGATGTTTGGCCGCTGTTAAAAAAAGATGGTGGTGGGTACGCAGTGCTATTCAAGTCTTCTTCTTTGTGCTCGTCGCACTCACTGCTCTAAATGAGACACTCAACAATTATGGTATAAATATACCATTCATCCAGAAGGCTTCGCTGCATGCGCTCTGTCCTTTCGGAGGTGTTGTTAGTTTTTATCAGTTTATTAGTAATGGCACACTGGTAAAGAAGGTACATGAATCTTCAATGGTTTTGTTCGGAATTACTCTTGTTTTATTAGTACTTGTAGGGCCTGTTATCTGTGGATGGATATGCCCGCTTGGCAGCATCCAGGAATGGATTGGAAAGATTGGCAAAAAGATTTTCAAAAAACGATATAACACATTTGTACCTTCTAAGCTTGATAAGGTGCTCCGTTACCTTCGATATGTAGTATTGATATGGGTGACTTATATGACAATAGTTTCTGGTAAGCTCATCTTCCAAGATTATGATCCTTATTTTACATTATTTAATTTTTGGACAAGTGAAGTTTCCTTAGCAGGAATTATTATATTAACTCTAACACTGGTACTCTCATTGTTTGTTGAGCGTCCATTTTGCAAGTATGCCTGTCCTTTTGGCGCATTCCAGGGGTTATATAACCTTATAAGAATTTTCCCCATCAAACGAAATGTTGCTACATGCATTAACTGCAAAGCATGTGATAGAGCCTGTCCAATGAATATCGAAGTCTCAAAAGCACAGTCGGTGCGAGATCATCAGTGTATTTCCTGCCTTGAATGCACGAGTGAGGTTGCATGTCCTGTTACAAATACCGTGCTGCTTGCTCAGGGTAAATTTTCCGATACGAGAGCAAAAGGAGATGTGTCATGATAACTATTAAACGTCCGATTCTAGCACTAATTATCGTTTTAGGTATATTTGGCGGCATACTGCTATCGAATGCTCTAGGTTATTGGAAAACTGAAAGCACAAAAACACCAGCCACCATAAAAACTGGAACATTTGCTGGCATGGCTGATCCGGGAGACATTCGAGGTTCCTATACATTTCTTGATATCGAAAAAGCATTTGCTATTGATGCAACGATTTTATGCTCTTCCTTTTCTACAGCTACCATTATTGTAAAACCAGAGGATAAAGTAAACACGCTCGAAACCTTGTATGCTGGCAAGACTGGTACAAAAGAAATTGGTACTGACTCGGTACGATTATTTGTGGCACTTAGCAAGGGCATACCATACAATCCTGGTGAAGGAACCGGCCTTCCACCCAATGCTGTACGCTACCTCATGCAAAATAAGCTCTTAACAGCTGAACTGGCTACCTTGTATCGAGTTACAGAATTAGAAAGCAGTGTACCATCCCAAACTCCACCCGTAAGCAGTGAACAGGCAACAACTTCGCAAACAAATCAAAGCACTGGTGGTACTGCATCACAAACTACCAGTGAACACACCAGCCTGCCAAAAACCGTCACAGGTAGTACAACATTTGCTGATGTGTTATCGTGGGGATTAACAGAAAAAGAAATAGAAACAATTATTGGATTTCCTCTTCCACAAAAGACTGCTGTAATAAAAGATGCAGTAACAAGCCAAGGAAAATCGTTTGGAACAATTAAGACTGCACTACAAGAATTAATTAATAAGAAGAACCAGTAATATGATCTATGCTCAGTCTGATGTATGCCTTGTACATACCCTGGACTGAGCATGGTTTATTACTAGCTTACACTGTCCATCGTACAAGCCAGCGTGTCTCCTTACCGTCAATAATTTTTAAATGCCGTGCGTGCTGTAATGCCATGACAGCAGCAAAATCCTCACGATCACAAAAAGAAGAAATATCAAAGCCCTTATAGTATCGCTCAAAATGATTTTTTAGCTGTGCATAGAGATTTTCTGTTTCTTGTTTATTAGAAATTCTATTACCATACGGAGGATCGGTTATTACAAATCCATGATCGCTCATTGGTTTTGTTGTTCTAAAATCAGATACAGTAAAAAATATGCCTGGTTTATGAGGACTATCTGATAGAGGAACTTCGGCATAGCGTGCATTTTGCTTTGCCTGTTGTATCATTGCTGGATCTATATCCGAAGCCGTAATATAAAATTTCGATTGTGTTCGTACATTTTCTTGTGCTTTACGTTTCGCTTCCTGTACCGATTTCCCATCATAGCAGGCATAGTGTTCCCATGCAAAATTTCTGTTGAGACCGGGAGCTCGATGCAGCGCATACAGTGCTGCCTCAATTGCAATCGATCCCGTTCCGCAAAACATATCACTGAGTTGATTTGATGCTTTCCATCCAGCATTGAAAAGGCTTGCAGCTGCAAGAGTTTCTTTGAGCGGGGCAAGTCCGGGATATTTTCGGTATCCTCGTTTCGAAAGCGGCATTCCACAAAGATCAAGTTCAACGGTACAATTAGATTTATATATATGAATTCGAGTCTTGATTGTGGCACCTGTTTCCGGCATACGCTGAATATGGTAGTAGTTACAGAGTCTTGTATATGCAGCTTTTTGCACCATTGCCTGAATTGTGCTCTGTGATTGCAACGAAGAATCCTGAATGCGTACTTTTTCAATAATTAATTTATCGGTTTGCTTAAGTATTGATTCCCATGGTAGCTCATAGACTGAATCAAAAAGCTCATCAAAATTGGTAACTGGAAATTCACCAAAAATTGCAAAGAGATTATCAGCGGTTCGTACATTAACCAAAAGCTCCGCTACGTGTGTATCATCAACGACACAATCAATTCTGCCAGGCTTACGCTGCTGCTCTGTAATTCCATAGTATTTAAGCTCACGAGATAAAATTGGTTCAATTCCCGGTGAGCATGATGCAGAAATTTTCATGATTATTCCTTTTGAGTTTTATTTGGTTCAAGGTGAATGGTAGGTTCAATTGCCATTGTCTCTCGTATATCATTTTCTATAGAAGAAATCAGTGTATGAGCATTATTCATATTCATGTTTCCATCTACACGAGCATGAACCGTTAGTTCTATATGCTCTCCATATTTATGGACATGGAAATGGTGCAAATCAGATACCTCAGGATACTTTTCATGAACCAGTGCCTGTACCTGATTCTGAATCTCATCAGAAGCTTCTTCTCCCATAAGTGGATTCGCTGCAGCTTTAATTATAGTATATGCTGCATATAAAATGAGCACTGCAACTACCATAGCGAGGATTGAATCTATCCACCAGAAAAATTTATTTACGCCCATACCGATTAGCACAATGATAGACGAAATCGCATCGCTCCGATGATGCCAGGCATCGGCTATAAGCGTTTGTATATGATGTTTTTTACCAAGATAAAATGAATACTGTGCAAGCAATTCCTTTACAATAATACCAAAAACAGTAATAATAATTGCGAATGCTGAATATTTTACGGATACGTGGTTTCTTAAATTGTTTATTGCATCTTGAAAGAAATTAAAGCTGACAAAGCCAAGCATGGTTCCCATAATGATTGATGCAATGAGCTCTGCTCTTCCATGACCAAATGGATGCATTTTATCCTTAGGTTTACCAGAAATCCATGCACCAACAATTACAATTATCGAAGTAAATGTATCAGATAATGTATGCCAGGCATCGGCTATAAGTGCTATTGACCCTGTAGTTATTCCTGCAATGAGTTTTACAACAAACAGTAAACTGTTTACCACTGTGGAAACAATGCCCTCTGCGTACGAACTCGCTTGCCGTTTTTGTTTTGTTGCTGCACTCATACCACTAATCTGCTCCTTCTTACTGCAATTTTGAATAATAACCTTTAGTGTAAAAAAAAACCTGTGAGAACGTTTGGTCCCACAGGTTTTCCTGCTGCACAATGCCCGGCAATGCATAGCAATGCATGCCTGATCCGTTACTGTTTTGTCTCAGTATCCTCAATTAGCCCCTAGGGGAATCGAACCCCTCTTTAAAGATTGAGAATCTTTTGTCCTAACCGATAGACGAAGGGGCCAGGATAAAAAAAATTCCCCAGGGAGGATTCGAACCCCCACAAGCAGATCCAGAGTCTGCCGTGCTACCATTACACAACCGGGGAAGGTGTTCATAAAATACCGCATAACAATTATTTTGTCAATAATTCTTCAAGCGCTACAAGCAGCAAAAAGATCCAGAAACTGTTGCTTTTTAAATAATTGTGCATAGGTACGAGCGCTCATGCCTAGCTTATCAGCAATGTCAGGATTTGCATGGTAGCGCACCAATAGCTCTACACAATCAAAATCATCTGCCCCTACTGCAATAATGAGTGCAGTCTGTCCGTCCTTGCTCGCAAGATTTGGATTTGCCCCATTAGACAACAGCAAATGAACAATAGTTTTATCTTTAACCTGAACCGCATCCATGAGCGGAGAATACCCGCGATCTTCACTCTGTATATCAATTGATGCACCATGTGCTAAAAGCAGTTTTACAATTTCAGCATGTTTTTTTCGTACAGCAATACAGAGTGCTGGTACTCCATGTTTATCCCGAACATCGGGGTGGTACCCGGATTCAATAAATAAATTTACTGCTTCCGCATCATTCTCTTCGATACAGCGAATAAAAGAATCGGTATGCCAGGAAATTCCCTTCTCCAGTAATGTCATACGAGCTCGAGTTCTCTGCTCCTGAATATACCACTCATCTTTTTCGACTTCGAAATACAATGATAGTTCACCTTCGGTATCAAAAACAGTAAAACCATCAAGCCAGGGTGGCATTGTACAGTATTCACACAAACGATAGAGCGCTACATGTTTACCTTTTCCTTTAATATACCCAACAAAAAATGGCAGCCATGATGCATGAATGAGCGTATCTTCCGTTACAACAAAAATGCAATGGGTAATATCTTTGAACAGGGATTCAATAAACTGAGAGGATTCCTGTTTCCATGCTTCGGTGATTTTTATGACAAGTGAAGGTATTGATTGAAATAAAAGCGAAGCTTTAATGCTCTTGCCTGCCTCAATTGATTCTCCGCTTACCAGTATAGCTACCTTCATAGTTCCAACAACAGTTCCTTACTACATTATTCGGCACAAATTGTACTTACAGTATGAATGTATTTTGCTATTCATACAAGCACTTTTTTAGGCGGCTCAGTACCTTGATATCATGAATGATAACTGACCATGCACCGCGATCATATGAAACAGTACCGCACACCAGAAAAGCAGTATAGAGCCCTAAAATTTCACGGTATTGCGTATATGTATCGGGGAAAATCACGGTTTCATAGATGCCTTTTCTATCAAAAAATGAATAAAAACTCATGATATCACCCGTTGATGCAGTAACTTCTTTAGCAGTCACTTTAATTCCCAGAAGACAGACTTCTACACCATCATACTGCTTGAGTCTATCTGATTCGATAAAGGGCAGCATGCTATGTGTGTTGCTATAGCGTTGTGCTCTGCTGTAAAAAAGATCGGCATAAGAGGTGCTCATGAGTACACCAAGCATGGAAAGTTCATCGGTAAGTTTTACCTGATTCGTATAATCAGCAAATCCATATGTAAGGAGCGAGGGCAAAGCGGTTAATACTGCTGAGCTATCGCCATGATGACGCTTCCACTGATAGTACACCCACAGCATAAGCGGACGGTTGAGCCGATACTGTTCTGGCTGCTCAAAGAGGGTTTGCTGTTTCTTTTGAATATAGGCAATATCATCACATGCACCGGAACGCACAAGTATACGACATGTTTCATAGGATGGTGCAGTCCTTGCAAGCAAATCAAAAAAATCTTCAAATAACCCAGCACGGTTTCGTTCTGCAACAATGTCAAGAAGCACAGTGCTTGCAATGCAGCCTATCTGCATGAGCCCTGCCCTTATTGTTGTTCCGGATACCGTATAGTGCATTTCACTGTGCTGTACTGATGGCTGCGCTATGGAAAATCCCAGCCGTTTTGCTTCCTCGATATAAGTTTGCACGGCATAAAATCCTCCGCCATTATTGATTACCGCAGTGATAAAAACTCCCGGGTAATATGCCTTCATCCATGCGAGCTGGTATGAAACAAGCGCATAGGATGCTGAGTGCGCCTTACAGAATGAATACCCGCGAAATGATTCAATCATAGCCCAGAGGGCAGCAGCATCGGCTTCTCTTATGCCATTACGATGGCATCCTTCAAAAAACTGCGCGCGATACTGCTCAAGCATTCCCTTCTTTTTTGAAAGCACTTTTCTGAGCCTGTCTGCATCTGCAGGGGAAAAACCTGCTGCAGCAATGGCTACCCGCGAAACATCTTCCTGATACACCATGATTCCATATGATGCACTCAGTACGGTTTCTACCATAGCAGGTAGTTTTTTCCAGTGTTTGCCGTGAAGTCGATCGACAAACTCATTGATATAGGAATTTGCGGCAGGTCGTATGATTGAACTTGCAATCACAAGATGTTCAAAATCTCCTCGCTGCATTTTTTGAAGCAGATGGCGGGTTGCAGGCGATTCAATATAAAATATCCCTATGGTATGTCCGCTCCGTATGAGTTCCTCTGCATGAGAATCATTAAGCACCGAATTATCATTCCAGGCAATGGCTGGCCCGGCGTTACTCTTGTGAATCTCATCAATGCAATCTCGAAGTACAGCAAGCGAGCGATTGCCTAAAATATCGATTTTAACGAATCCCGCCTGTTCCGTACCGTCTTTCTCCCATGCAAGCACAGGAAAACCAAGTGGTGACATCTGGAGGTGGGTATAGTAGGTTATTGGAAGCGGAGTTATTACAATGCCACCTGGATGTGTTCCAATATAGTGCGGAACATCAAGTAATAGTGACGATGCATACCGTATATCTTCAGGCAGCGTATTCCTATACCAATACTGTTCAGTGAATCTCCCAGCTTGTTCCGCTGTATAGCCAAGCGCCAGGGCAGCTTCACGCACTGCACTCCGCACAGAAAAGGTACAGTGATCTGCAACCATACCGGCATGATCTTTGTACTGTTCAAAAATTTTTACAAGCACTGCATGGCGCTCATCCCAGGGAAAATCAATATCGATATCGGGAGGATCTGTTCGGGCTTCATTGAGAAAGCGTTCAAAAAATAAATCATGTGCAAGCGGATCGATATGCGTTATGCCAAGTAAATACGATACAATGCTCGACGCTCCACTACCCCGCCCACACGTCCGCGGACAGAGCTTGACAATATCCTGCACCACAAGAAAGTATGCAGAAAATCTTTTTTCTTGGATAATTCGCAGTTCATATGCAAGCCGCTCATGCACAGCTTGCGATGGCTGCTTGTATCGATGTGGGATTGCGGCATAGCAACGGTGCGCAAGTTCCTGTGCAGATTCAGCATCACTGTATGTACAGTACGCAGGAAACACCGGAACCGGAGAAAAACATTCTTGGGCACGCATGGCTGTAGTAGCAAGCTGTTCTGCAGCATGAACTGCCTCTGGAAAAGCAGAAAATTCTGAGTGCGCCTCATCTGCCGTAATCAATTGAGGCATGTGCGTATCCCAATCTTTTTCAAGATCCCGGACACGGCAACGACGATCGATAGCGTCAAGCAGCCTGAGTCGATCAAGGTCCTTAACATCATGCCAGCATCCCCTGACAACTGCCAGACAGGGTATCCCTGCCTGCTGTGCCGCTTGTGCATGAGCAAACAGAGGAGTGCCCGATTCAAGTGCATAGTATATGTGTTCACTGCATTCCTCACGCAGACGAGTCAAAAGATCTGTGTTGGTTCCTGCAAGAATAAGACCATGAAGGTTATGGCTGAGCAGTGACACAGCAAGGCTGCTCCCTGTACACAGTCTTTCGGTTATCACTGCACAGAGTGTTCCAAATCCGTCTCTGTCGAGCGGCCATGCATACAGCCGGGAATTTTTGGTTTCCTTAAAGCATACCCCTGGAATGAGCGTCATATCATACTGCGCTGCTGCCGTGACAAGCTCCGGGAGACCATACAAATTGCTTTCATCGGTAACAGAACAGACTCTGTAGCCTGCCCGAACAGTTAGGCACATTAGCTTCTCGGGAGCAAGTGCACCATGCATGAGACTATACCAGGATGTCAGACCAAGTGCCGGTATCATTATACTATACATTTGTATAGTATTTTTATGCAAAAATCAACCTGCACAGAGGATTTTTTTATGATACAGTGAGCTTGCCTGTTTTTTATGGTATAATCTACCCCAAAAGGAGCATACAGAATGATTTCGGACAATATTCTTGCAATACATCCTGTAGTGCTTGCATTACTTGCGACACTCTTTACATGGGGTCTCACCGCACTGGGTGCAAGCATGGTTTTCTTCTTTAAATCGATTAACAAAAAAATACTCAATGCTATGCTGGGTTTTGCTGCGGGTGTCATGATAGCTGCAAGTTTCTGGTCACTCCTCGCACCGGCTATTGCGATGGCAGGACGTACAGGACAGACACCATGGATTCCAGCACTAACTGGTTTTCTTGCAGGCGGATTGTTTTTATTTCTTGTTGATAAAATTTTACCACACCTCCATATGGGATTGGAAACTGCAAATGCAGAGGGCATCAAAACATCGTGGCAACGAAGCGTACTCCTTGTCCTGGCTATTACTCTCCATAATATTCCAGAAGGACTTGCAGTTGGTGTGGCTTTTGGCTCGCTTGCAGGACAGCATACATCAAGTACACTTGCCGGGGCTATTGCACTAGCGATTGGAATTGGCATTCAAAATTTTCCAGAAGGTGCAGCAGTTTCTATTCCATTGCGACGGGAAGGTTTTTCGCGTTTTAAGGCATTTATGTACGGTCAGTTTTCCGGACTTGTTGAGCCAGTCGCTGGTGTACTCGGGGCATACCTTGTACTATTACTTACACCAATACTTCCATACGCACTTTCATTTGCAGCAGGAGCAATGATCTATGTTGTTGTTGAAGAACTTATTCCAGAAGCTCAAACCGGACATGAAACCGATCTTTCCACCATCGGTGTTCTTGCAGGTTTTGCAGTGATGATGCTGCTCGATGTTGCACTGGGTTGAACCTTTATACATGTTATACAGTAGGAGCAAACTATGAAATGGTACAATGAAGCTTTTATCAAAAAAATTCCCAAAACCGACTTGCATGTACATCTTGATGGATCACTGAGAATTTCAACACTTATTGAGCTTGCACATGAATTTAATATAACATTGCCTTCATATACAGAAAGCGGGCTTAAAGAACTTGTCTTTAAGCCCTCATATCAGAATCTTGATGAATATCTCGCTGGATTTTCCTATACATGTGCAGTTATGCGTAACCGTGAGGCAATAGAGCGCATTGCATTTGAACTTGCAATGGATAGTTTTGAAGAGGGAGTGCGATACATTGAAGTACGCTTTGCGCCACAACTACTTATGACTGCTGATCTTGATTTCGATGAAATTGTGAAAGCTGCTGATAGAGGTCTTCGGAGAGCTCGAACCGACATAAATGCTCATCTTGATCCTGATGAACCAGAATTCGATTATGGAATTATTATCTGTGCAATGCGCTATTGTAATGAAAATTTTTCGCCGTTTTATAAACATTTTTTTTCAGTACACAAATTTTCTAGTCAACGTGAAATCATTAAACTTGCATCACTCGAAGCAGCAAAAGCCACCGTCCATTTACGTAAAGAAACGGATGTTCAGGTTGTTGGGTTTGACATTGCAGGCAGCGAATATGGTAACCCTGCGGATCATCATACCGAAAGCTATCAATTTATCCATGAGCATTTTTTACATAAAACTGTTCATGCCGGCGAAGCATTTGGCCCTGAATCAATATTTCTTGCAATTACAGCACTCCATGCCGATAGAATTGGTCATGGACTTTTTATGTTTGATGAATCGATGATTACTAATCCTGCGATTGTTGATAAACAACGTTACATTGAAGATCTGGTTAATTACATCGCGGACAGGCGTATTACGATTGAAGTCTGTCTATCAAGTAATCTTCAAACAGTACCTTCGTTAAAAAACATCAGTGACCACTCACTCAAATCCATGCTTGAAAATAAACTATCAGTTACTTTTTGTACTGATAACAGACTTGTATCATCAACGTCAGTATCACGTGAACTACAATTAGCACTCGACAATTTTCCTATAACCAATCGTCAACTAAAAGACATTCTCATTTATGGTTTTAAACGAAGCTTTTACTATGGGAGCTATGCAAAAAAACGAGAATACGTAAGAAAAATCATTAACTATTATGAAAAATTAGAACGAGAATTATTAGACAGGCACTCATAGAGAAGTTGAAATTCCAGTACTGTATACCATAGATTAGTAATTTAACATTGTAAAATACTGTAAAAATATTGTAATGCATCTTGATATTGTTAAAACCAATCATATAAAGTATTATTCTATATATGAAATATAAAAAAATCCGTTTATGGATCTTTTTGTTGATTTTATTTTTGCTCTTTGTGCTTGTTATTATTTTTCAAATTAAAACATTTTTGATGCTGCAAAAACAGGAACATGAAGACATTCTTCAAAGGGTAGGATTTGACTTAGAGCAATTACGTTCTGGACTACGAGATGAATTACTCTCTCTGATTTTCTATTTTCCTATTGATGCTACGGCATCGGCTGAACAAATTCTAAGCAATTTTTATAATGGTTATCTTTTATATAAAAGTAATTTCCCCTATCCAGATCTTATTGAAAATATTTATCATATTGTCCTTGATAAAAATGGTCAGCCAGCGATAACTCTATTAGATTTTCAAAACGGAACATTTATCCCTATTATTGCTCCATTTATTCCTCTTATCAATTCACGTTTTATTGATTTTTTGTCACGAGAAATTAATATAACCATTCTCATGGTTGATCCTGAAACAATTTTAATTATCTGGCCCTATACAGCAGGAAGATTTTTTATTTTTTCGATTCCTCTCAAACAAATAGAAAAAAATGTTCTCCAACAATTAGCTCGTGAAAATCTTAAATCATTGCGATTATTTGACTATGCAATTATAAATCGATCTGGATCAATTATTTTTTCGACAGGAGATCAATCACTAAATGCTAAAATTTATACAACAGTAGATTTAAATCTTTTTGGTCCCGTTTTGCCAGATGAACCAATTCCGCCAGGAGCTATTCAGATTCAGCCATGGTCAAAACAAGGTCCTTTAGCGTTACCAAATTATTTTAGAGAAATGCGACGCCAGCGTAACGTACCAGCTGCAAGAATTCCGCAAGCATTTATGCTCAATGATACTGGATGGAAAGTTCAACTGTTGCATAAATATGCACCCTGGTTTTCTAAGGTACTTACACCTTCTGCAATAAATCTGTTTTTGACAATTTTAATTTTAATTCTGCTTAGCACTGCTTTTTTATACACTGTTTCAAGCAATAAAAAATTTGAAGAATTGCAAAACCAGCAAAAACTGTTTATCAATTCTGTAACACATGAACTCAAAACACCACTTGCATCATTTCTTGGCGCTGCTGATAATCTTATTTCAGGCATAGTGCATAAAAAAGATGAAATAGTCACTTATGGAACATTAATACAGGAAGAAGCAAAACGATTACAATTACTTATTGACTCGCTTTTAATGTTTTCGGGTTTGAGTACAAAGAGTTTTACTATTGAAAAAGAAACATTGATAGCCAATGAACTAATAAATACTGCATTCTTTCGCTATAAAGATAATTTTGTAAATAATGGTTTTTTTATTGAAACAGTCATGGAATCATCTAATGTACTGATTTCTGGTAACAAAGGTCTTTTACTGACTTTGTTTGATAATTTATTTAAAAATGTTCTCACACATGCGGTTGATGGAAAATTTATTGGTTACGGGATATATACCACTACAATAAAATCTATTCCCTACTGTGCTTTCTGGATACGTGATAAGGGGCCAGGTATTTCGAAGCTGGAACAAAAAAAAATATTTTCACCATTTTATAGAGGTGTCAGAGCAACTGCAAAACAACTGCAGGGTATGGGAATTGGTTTATATATAGCTAATAAAATCGCAGAGATTCACAATGGTTTTATAGAATGTAGTTCAGCACGAAATTCTGGCACAACATTTACTATTTTTATTCCACAATACATTGATAAACAGGAATCGACCGTATGAGTACCGTAAAAATATTGTTAATTGAAGATGATAAAAGTTTATCATTTTTAATAGCTGATCGATTAAAAAAAATTGGCTATGGAGTGGAAACAGAAGCAAACGGTGCAATTGCATTACAAAAAGCATTAGAAAACCAGTATGATCTTTTAATTATCGATATTATGCTACCTGATAAAAATGGAATGGTAATAACACAAGAATTACGTAAACATGCCATCATAACTCCGATACTCATGTTGACAGCATTATCGGAAGTATCTGATAAGGTAGCAGGATTAACAGCAGGGGCAGATGATTATCTACCAAAGCCTTTCGAAATGTCCGAATTAACTGCTCGTGTTAATGCTCTCATTAGAAGAACAAAGGAATATGAAAATTCTTTAACTAAAGATATAGGAAACAATTCCTGGATCACCGCAGTACCGGAAATTCTTCAACTTCCCAATTGCACTATTAACCTCAATAGCTTACTGATTACAAGAAACAACGCTAATTTTGTACTTCATTCAAAAGAAGCAGAATTATTAGCTTGCTTAATATTTCATTATAAAAAAATAATTAGCAGAGAACAGTTGTTTGAAGATATTTGGGGATATGCATCAGATATTGAATCACGAACAGTAGACATGCATATTAGCCATCTTCGGCAAAAACTTGATGATACGGTACAACCTTACAAGTATATACGAACGATACGCGGTAAGGGTTATATGTGGATATATCCTATTACTTCGTTGCAGTAATATTCCAGGAATGTATTGCATTCAGTAAAATCTGTTCATCCAGTGCATAGTTTAGCGCATTGCAATATGTTATGAATCTTTCTGGAATCGGAGCAATAAATTCAGATACTGTTTCAGTAATTGGAAGTTTTATTTTTATATAATATGCATGCAGCATGAGCGTTACCGAATTATTACTGCTTGCTCGTGTTCTGTAAACTGTATCGCCAATTATTGGACAGCCAAGATATTTGCAGTGAACTCGTATTTGATGTGTTCTTCCTGTTTTAATCTTAACAAGGAGTAGTGAAACGATTGTTTCATTTGTTGTAAATGTTTTAATCAGTTTATACTCACTCAAAGCATGTTTTCCAATTTCTGGTTTAGACACGGTAAATCGCTGACGATGCATCGTATCACGAGCAATCCATGTATCAATAGTACCAGAATTATGGGGTGGCTTTCCAAAAACAAGCGCAATATAAAATTTTTCTGTTGTTCTTTGACGAAATTGCATCGATAAAAATTCTTGAGCATATAGATTTTTTGCTGCAATTATTACACCAGATGTTTCCTTATCTAACCTGTGTACTATTCCAGCTCGATGAGGCATATCGTTTTTACTATCAAATCTTCCCAGAAGTGCATTAGCCAGTGTCCCAGTCCAGTTTCCATGCGCTGGGTGTGTAACCATTCCTTGTGGTTTATTGATTACCCATAGATCGTTATTTTCAAAAATAATTTCGAGAGGTATAGATTCAGGAACAATTTCTGTTGACTCTTCATCGGTTAACACAATATCGTAGGTATCACCTTTTTTTACTTTAGATGATAGTTTTGCAGGTTTACCATTAATGATAAGTTCTTTAAGTCTTGTTTTTAGCTGGCTCCTTGTCAAAGAAATATTTTTTTCACTTTCATCAATAAAATACACATCAAAACGTTTTTGCTCATTAGAATTGACTCTTCCAGATAGTCTTACCATATTATTTCCTTTTTTTTAATGAGAAGATAACAATAAAAATTGTTATTGCAAGATATGGAACAGCCATTAAAAATTCAGCCATCAGCATGGAATACTTTTGGAAACCCATAGTGAATGCTTGAAATAAACAGAATAGTAAACATGAACCAAGAATACCGATAACTGATTTTTGTCCCAGATAAACCAGTACGAGTGCTATCCAACCTTTTCCAGAAGACATGTTTGGCACCCACGCACCTAATGAACCAACCATTGCAACTCCAGAACATGATGCTAAAAATGCTGTCGCAATTGTAGCTGTTATTCGTGTTTGCGTAATACTTATGCCTGCAATTTCAAGGGCACGACTGTTCGTCCCCATTACTGATATATACATGCCACGTGGCACTTTTGTTAAGAATATGAGACCTGCAATTCCGGCTACCATGGCAACAATATCGGTAATGCGCACTCCTCCGTAAACAGTGCTATTACTCATAAACTGAACAACATAGCGAGAGATTGATTCTCCTCTAAATATTGGGCCTTTTGTACCAAATGCCTGCTCAGATAGAATTGGTATGAGTCCCGAAACCAGCAAATTTATTGCTAATCCTACAATGAAATGATCAACGGAAAAAATTATTGAATAGCTATCAAAAACAAGTGCAAAAACTATTAACAAACATGCAGAAAAAATAAATGCATAAAAAGGAGACATAGCTGTTTGCAACAAAAAATATAGAAATGCTCCCAAATTAAGATATCCTTCCAATCCAATAGAGAGATATCCGCTTTTTTCTGAAATAAGAGCACCTACTGTTAATGGGAATAGTATTGCGAAACTTGATAGTACAGCAGCAATAACTATATTCATACTGCGGGTATCCTTTTTTTTATGTGAAACTCGGTTGTTTTACTCGTTATAAACAACAAAATGAGTGCTTTGATTACTATTGTATTAGTAAAAGATATATAACCAAGTGCACTTGTATACTGTGTCATTGTATCAAGCCAGGTAAATAACAATGCTGCTAGAGGAATAAATGCTGGTTTATTTGCTGCAATCAGAGCAATCCCAATTGCATTCCAGCCAATGCCACCACTCATTCCCCGTATTACTCTTCCATATGAAGCTGTAACAATCAAACTGCCCGCAAGTCCATGAAGGAGTCCGCCTATAATAACTGGTATCCATGAAAAAATCCAAACAGGATATCCTTGCAAACGAGCATAAACTGCATTTCTACCATATAGCGTGAGCATAATACCAGAGGGTGTATGCTCAAAGAAAAACCATTGCACAAGTGTAGCAACAATAGCAATGAGTGGAGCTATACTTAGTGGAAATGAAGATGAAATAATTGGTAATCTTGCAGCAAATGATGCTGTTGCAACTAAATTATTTGAAAGATCACGCAAAGGACCCGCTATTAAACCATCTACAATGAATACTATCGCTTGAGAAAGCATAAAACTAATGAGCAATACATTATCGCGTTTATAACTGCCAACAATAGCAATTGGGATGCTCATTACACCAGCAAGTATTGTTCCTCCGATAATAGAAAACACAAGCTCAATTCCTGCAGAAAAGTTTTGTATTTCTAAATATCGAGCAAGAACAGCAGTGCCAAGCATTGCGCTATATACCTGACCCTCACCAGCCAGTGAATAATTCCCTGATCGAAACATTACAATTACACCGAGACCACAGAGTATGAGAGGTGCGGTATTTTCAATAATAGTTCGTAAAATGCGCATATTAGTAAATGGTTTTATTATAAATAAAGCATAAACTTGAAATGGCTGTTTTGAAAAAATAACACAGACAACAAGCAATAAGACCGCAAGTGAAAATGATGCAATAATAATTCGTTTTGCTGCCTTATGCATGAAGCACTCCCGTCATGAGCATTTCCATACTTAATGAATTACTTGAACCAGTATATGGATAGAGCATTCCTCTATAGAGAACAAACAATTTACTCCAGGGAATTTCATACAAATCATCGATATCATTAGTAAGCAAAATTATAGTTTTTCTATGAATGTATGACTCTACTAATTTTTTACAAAAAAGATTTCTGCTTGAATTATCCAGACCTTGAAATGGATTAGCAAAAAGCAGTATACGACAATTTTCTGTTAAAACTCTACCTAAAAGCAATCGCTGTCTATTACCACCCGAAAGTGTTTCTATTGGTGCTTGCAGAGTACCAGAGATTAAAAAATCATTCATTAGTTTTGCTGCATATTGTCTACATTTTTTGCTACATTGCTTATAATCGAGGGTATTAAGTTTTTTACCAAGACAATTATATAGCACCGATTCATGAAAACATAATCCTCTGGTTTCACGATCAGAAACAACATATCCAAGTATGTTTCCATATAATTCTTTAATAGTATATGATGAAATAGATTTCCCATAATATGTTACTAAACCACTTTTTGGTTTTTCAAAACCAGTAAGTATATTTTCTAGTGATTCAAGCCCATTACCATCTGCTCCAACAATTGCGATGCATTCATTCTCTTTTACTTCAAAAGTAATATCATACAAAGATCCTGCACCACCTTCTTTTGTTATTACATGTGAAACATTTATTACTGAATTAGCATTAGCATTGCAACTGGCAAATTGTAATTTCTCTTCTTTAATATTTCCAGCTACAATTTTTGAAAGTTCAATTTTTGCTATATTATGAGCTTCAACATTTCTTAGCATTTTACCATTTCTAAGTATTGTAATTGTATCAGCAAGTTCTAAAATTTCTGAAACTCTATGAGAAATATAGACAATAATTTTTCCCGAATCTCGTAAATTTTTGATTATTTGAAACAGCTTTGCACATTCATGCTTTTCGAGCACTGTAGTTGGTTCATCAAGAATAAGCATATTGATATTGTTTGACAGGGCTTGTAAAATTTCAATTTCTCTTATTTCAGAAGCAGAACAATCAGCAATTTTTTTTAACGGATCAACTGAAAAACCATATGTACTAATTAACTCATGCGATTTTCTAATACACTCTTTTCTGTTAGTAAATATAAACCGTGTTGGTTCATGACCTAAGTATAACTGTTCAAAAACAAATAAATTTTTTGCAACAGCCGGGTACTGTGGGACAAAACCTATACCAGCTTTTTCTGCCTGCCTTTTATTGTGAAAGATAAATTCTTTATTATCGATAAGTATGTTGCCTGAATCAGGTTTTTCTACACCAGCAAGAATTCTTGCCAGTGTAGATTTACCAGCACCGTTTTCTCCAACAAGTGCATGAATTGATCCAGCATAAAAAGAACATGAAACATCAATGAGTGCTTTTGTTTTTGTAGAATGAAATTCTTTGCAAATACTCCGAAGCTTCAGTTCTTTCATGTATGTATCATACTATTAAAAACTTGTTATGGTAAAGTCAGGAGTACCTTCTTTTAAAGCATTGAGCATCCCTTCCATCGATTTTTTTAGTGTTCCAGGAAGCTGCTCATAAGTTGATCCCGCACCATCAAAATCTATGTATCCGTCACGAACACCAACAATATCAGCACGTCCGTATACGGAACTATTGCCATTAAGTATTGCACGGACACGTTCATAAACAACAATATCCTGCTTGAGGACGGCGCATCCAATTACCGATTGAGGAGCAAGTTTAAAACCGGCATTATCAAACCAAACAATTCGCTTATCCTGGTTTGCGAGTTCTTCAGCAACTGAGATAACACCCTGACCAGCACCTCCGGCTATTGGAAGAATAACTGCAATACCTGATGCATAAAGCTCACGTGCAAGCGATGCAGCTGCATTTGCGTCATACCAGTTACCAATTTCACGGTACTCAATGGTAAACTCAGGATCTACTGCTTTTGCTCCTGCTTCAAACCCGGGTAGTATCAATTCAGTTAAGGTTGGATATTTCTGTGCAGCGATGAATCCTATTTTTTTTATATCAGCATTATTGGTTTTACTGTATAAACCAGCGAGGAATCCGGCAATGTACCCCTGTTCCTTTTGATTATAGAGAACTGTATAGATTGAAGGATTGCCTTTGAGATATGCATCTGCAATGAAAAATTTCTGATTTGGAAATTCTTTTGCAATTTGAGCACAAAGTTCCGGCATTGATGGGTTAGATGTCACAATGAGTTCATACTCTTCTGTTGCAGCAACAGCTCGCAACCGATCAAGCCATTCTGCTTGATTGTACCCTGCCTCGATTACTTTTATTGTAGCATTTGGTGTTTCCTGCACGGCTTTTTCTGCTCCTTGAACAAGAAGCTCATAAATAGGACTTCCAGATACTATACCAGGAACGAACACTGCTACATCGAGCTCTCCTTTGGCTTTTGGTGCTTTTGTGCATGCCCCACTCACTGCTACTACAAGAGCAATCAGTACATACCATACACGCTTCATAGTTAGTTTCTCCTTTACGATATTTTAATAGTTCACGTTACTGTGTAAAATATGTATACTCATAAAACAATTGTTTATAAAGTAGTGTAATATGTCGTATACTAAATTGCACGTTAAAGGTTAATTATGAAGCAGCAAAAATTCTACAAAATTGGGGAACTTGCGAACATGTTTGGTATTACCCCGAGAACGATCCGCTATTATGAAGAGCTGGGTTTACTCGAATCGATACATAGAGCAGAAGGTGATCATAGAAAATATACTCATCGGGCAGTAATACGTCTTAAACGCATTTTCCAACTTAAAGACTATGGCCTTGCGTTATCGGAAATTCAGGAATTGTTTGAAACATCACGAAAAGATTCAACTGGTACATCGGTAAAGTCTCAGCTCATTGCAATTTATAAAAATAAACTGGCAGAAGCTATTGAAAAAAAGGCAAAGATTGAATCCTACATTAATGATCTCTCCTGGCACATCGAACAGCTTGAACAGGTAGATAATTTTTATGCCTGTCCTGGTCCTGCATGCAAAACCTGCCAGTGGGCTCAACGTTGTGATTTTTTTGAGGAAGAAGAAGCATGATGCATTTTCTCTGCATTGATATCGGAACTTCATATCTTAAAACTGCAATCGTTTCAGGAAATGGTTCAATTATAGAAAAACAGCGACACCCCTTACATCTTTCTTATTCAAATGGATATCTGACGATGTACCCCGAAGCATGGTACCCTGCACTTTCAAAAATGCTTGCAAGTTTCAGATACTGTAACAAAATAGATGCTGTCAGCATTACTGGGAATGGACCATCACTCATAGCTCTCTCACATAAACAAACTATTTTGCAGCCAGCATTAAGCTGGATGGATCGATCCTGCACAGAGGAAGCACAAATCATTGCACATCTTTCAGGTTCGAGTTATGATGCATCCTTCTATCTTGCAAAAGCACTGCGATTGATTGCCATTCATGGAATGGATACCATCTGGAAGTTTTTTTCCGGACCAGAATATCTTGCGTATTGCATTGGATCTGAACCGGTAAGCTACCTGCCATCTTCTGGTTATGAACCTTATATCTGGAATAACACTATTCATGAACAGCTGGGGCTACGAGCAAATCTTTTTCCACCATATGCAGAACCTGGCACTATCATTGGTTATACAAAACCAAATGGACTCAAGCTGCCTGAAAATATTCCAATTATTGCTGCATATCCTGATTTTCTTGCAGCAATTGCAGGAACAGAATGCATCGAACCAGGATATATATGCGACCGAACGGGCTCTAGTGAAACACTCAATGCTTGCAGTGAATGCTATGATGATGCGTTACCCTTGCTGCGCTTGCCACATCTCATTCCTAATTTATGGAATCTCTCAGGAGGCGTCAGTACAAGCGGAAAAGCATTGGAATGGTTCTGTAAGCTCCATGGTCCTGATTATTTATTTGAATCCTGCATCGAAGATGCTCATAGTGCTCCTTTTGATCCATCACTCATGTTTCTCCCGTTTCTTAATGGTGAAAGAGCTCCAATATGGAACAATACCATCAGGGGGCAATTTCTCAATATTGGATTAAACCATACCAGACAGGATCTTGCTCGTGCTGTTATTGAAGGTATTGTTTTTGGATTGCGGTTTACCTATGATAAATTGGTTCAATTAATAAAAAAAACCTGCATTATTCGACCATCAGGTTTTCTTGCTGATTTTCCATTTATCAATCAGCTTAAAGCTGATATTTTTGCTACAACAATAGAGACAGGGCTCCATCCTGAAGGAGAACTTTTAGGATGTGCTGCCATTGCGTTGAAAGGTATAACCAAAAACCTCTCAATTTCAGAAGCATGTAAAAATATTTTTACTTTATACTCATCGTATACACCATCACAAGATTATATTAACTACGAAGAAAAATATCATAAATTTATAAATGCTCTTACAAATACACTTAATACTTTTGAGGACAAACTATGACAACTGCACTCATACAAAGCTTTGTGCTTTTTGCATTAATGTTTATTGGTTACATACTTGGCAAGTTGAAAGTTATTACTAATTTTAAGGAACTTTCTCGACTCGTAGTCGATTTAACACTACCGGCACTGATACTTGTATCAATGCAAAAAGAATATTCGCATGATACTGCCTCGCGTGCATTTTCAATGCTTGCTATATCCGGAGCAGTGTATGCTGGCGCACTCCTGTTATCATATTTTTTGCCGCTACTCTATAAGAAGGTTACAGAACAAGAACGTGGTGTTCATAGGTTTGCAATGAGTTTTTCAAATGTAGGTTTTATGGGGTTTCCAATTGCTGCCGCATTTCTTGGGAGCGAAAGCCTGTTTGATGTTTCTATGTACAATATTCCCTTTCAAATTTTAGCATTTTCGATAGGTGTATTATTTATTGCACCACATAAAAGTAAAAAAAGTATACTTTCCAAAAAGCTGCTTGTAAATCCTGCTATCATGAGCGCTCTTGTAGGTTTTATATTATTTTTATTACAGATAAAAATTCCTTCTCCTCTGTTCACAGTATGTTCAATGCTTGGAGAAACAACAACACCGCTTGCTATGCTCATAATTGGAGGAATCCTATCACAGAGCAATATAAAACAAGCGCTGTCTAATCCGCATATCTGGCTGACAACACTGTATCGTCTCGCATTGTTCCCTCTCATGCTCTATGGTATATGTATCCTTCTGGGAATTAAAGCATATGCAGTACCTGTCCTCATTGCTGCCATGCCAGTAGCTGCGAATACGAGTATGCTCGCTGAAGTTTATGGAGGCGATAGTGCTGTTGCCAGTGGTCTTGTAATGCTTTCTACTCTTTTATCAACAGTAACAATTCCATTAATAGCAATACTGCTTACAGCATGACTATGGCTGAATTACAATCGCAAAAATCATAAATGGTATTGCACTCATAAACAGAATATCAGCTGCTACATTAAGCGGAGCAGCTTGTTCTGGTAATCCTGTAGCATTAAAGTACCAGCTTATACCCTTTAGACTTAAACCCGCAGCACTCAATACGATTGATCCAAGAATTCCAGCATCTTTTAATCTGCTTGTTGCAAGAATACGATTTTTAAAAACTTCATCATTCACAACAAGTACATTTACGTCTTCCTGATCTGTCTGCTGGTTTTCAGTCTCTGGGGAAAATGTCAATCGTGGCAGATACTCTTCTGATTTTTCTTGATCAGTACTTGGAGAAGATGATTGAAGCGTGCTTACAAATTCCTGAGTAGTCCAAAACTCAGTTAATCCATATTCCAATTTTTGCAGCGTTGCAACAGATCGTGCATCCTTACGTTCTACAACAACC
>Ga0116146_1001551_pt1 | contig 22952 bp, 16 predicted proteins | sample AD_JPNHG2_MetaG_FD_89748 | JGI IMG/M metagenome (GOLD analysis project Ga0116146, IMG submission 89748) | Active sludge microbial communities of municipal wastewater-treating anaerobic digesters from Japan - AD_JPNHG2_MetaG | ecosystem: Engineered > Bioreactor > Anaerobic > Digestate | place... | reverse complement strand
GTGGCCGTTTTCAGGTCAGGTGCGCCCGTCTCGAAACGCCATCGCCGTGGGGCTTTTGGGCGGCGCGCAGGTCCGTTGCCGTGGAGTCGGAAATTCGCGTTTATCCCAACCTCCTGGCCGACCGCAAGAGCCTGGCGCCACTTTTCCTGAATCGCGGTTCCTTTGGCCTGCATGCCCAACGCCAGGTTGGCAAAGGCCGCGAATTCGAAAAACTTCGCGAATACATTCCGGGCGACAGCTATGATGAAATCCACTGGAAAGCCACGGCCCGCCGGGGCCACCCGATCACCAAGGTGTTTCAAATCGAACGCACCCAGGAGGTTTACCTCCTCCTGGATTCCTCCCGGCTGTCGGGTCGGCCGCTTTACCGTTCAACCGCTCCGGCTGCCTCCCGCGCCGCCGCCGGGCCCGAAACGGTTCTGCCCATCCCCCTCGAGCGCTTCATTTCGGCAACGCTCCTGCTGGCGCTTGCCGCCGAACGCCAGGGAGATTTTTTCGGCCTTGTCACCTTCTCCGACAAAGTGGATCGCTTTCTCCCCGCGCGAAACGGCAAGGCCCATTACAGCACCTGCCGGGACACGCTGTATCTGCTCGAGCCGAGAACGGTCAGCCCCGACTTTGAAGAAGTGAGCATTTTCCTGCGACAGCGCCTGCGCCGGCGGGCTCTGCTGGTGTTTCTGACCGCGCTGGACGATCCCGCCCTCGCGGAGAACTTTGTGCGGAGTGTGGACCTGGTCCGGCGCCAGCATGTTGTGCTGGTCAACATGATTCAACCGGCGGGCATCCAGCCGTTGTTTACGGACACCACGATTGAAACGGTGGACGATCTTTACCGTCACTTGGGAGGCCACCTGCTTTGGCACAAGCTGCGCGAGTTGCAGAAGGTTTTGGAACGGCGGGGAGTCCGGCTTGGTCTGCTTCCCGAGGACCGCCTGGGGGCCGAGGTCGTCGCTCAGTATCTGAACATCAAGCGCCGTCAAATTCTTTAGGTCTGGATCATGATCGTTGATTTGCAGCGTTTTCTGGCCAACGAACGGCCCGTCTGGTCGGAGCTGGAGGGGATGTTGGATCAACTGGAACGCGAGCCGGGCGTGCGGATGTCGCTGGAGCAGGCGCAGCGGTTTCATTGCCTGTTCGAGCGCACCGCGGCGGACCTGGCCAAGCTTCGGACTTTTTCGTCGGAACCCGAGACACGACGGTATCTCGAGCATTTGGTCGCCCGCGCCTACGGAGAAATCCATGAAACGCGGGACCGGCACCGGGGCTTTCGTCCCCTGCACTGGTTCTTTGCCACCTTGCCCCAGACGTTCCGGCGCCATCTGCGAGCCTTTGCGATGTCCCTGACGGTCACCGTGGCGGGGTGCCTGCTGGGCGGCTTGGCTCTCGCGCTGGACCCGGAAGCGAAGCCGGTGTTGATGCCGTTTCCCCATCTTCAGCAGGACCCCGCTCAAAGGGTTGCGCAGGAAGAACAGGCCACGGCCGACCGTCTGGCCGGCGCCAAAACCACCTTCTCGGCCTTCCTGATGACGCACAACACCAAGGTGTCCATCCTCACGCTCGCGCTGGGAATGTCGTGGGGCGTGGGCACCGTCCTCATGCTGTTCTATAACGGCGTCATCCTGGGCGCGGTGACGGTGGATTACGTCGCGGCCGGTCAGGCCCGGTTTCTCCTCGGCTGGCTCCTGCCGCATGGCGCGATTGAAATCCCGGCCATCCTCATCGCCGGCCAGGCGGGCTTTGTGCTGGCCAGCGCCCTGATCGGCTGGGGCAGCCGCCGCCCGCTGACGGCCCGGCTGCGACAGGTCTCCGGAGATATTGTAACCTTGATTTTCGGGGTCGCGTTGCTGCTGGTGTGGGCGGGATTTGTCGAGGCCTTCCTCTCCCAGTATCACGAACCGGTCATTCCTTACACCGCGAAAATCGCCTTCGGCGCGCTGGAACTCGCGGCCCTGACGCTGTTTCTAGCCCGTTCGGGCGGCACCCGCCGGGGGCGGGACGAGGAAACCGCGAGCCCCATCAATAGCGCCGTGCCTGCCAAATCGGAACGCGCGTCTGCATGAACAGCCCTTCCCTTGAGATTCGCACGCCGGAAGGCATTTGCTTCTCGCAGATGCTGGCGGGCCCCATTGCGCGTTTTCTCGCCTGGTCGCTGGATTTGTTCTGCATCCTGGTCCTTCTGACGCTGGTCAGCTACCTGGCGCTGCTGCTGATTTTTGTCAGCCCGGGTCTCGCAGTGGCCTTGAACACCCTCGGCTATTTTGTCATCAGCATCGGTTACGGCATCGTTTGTGAGTGGTTCTGGCGCGGCCAGACCCTCGGCAAGCGGGTCTGCCGCCTGCGGGTCGTGGACGCAGAAGGTTTGCGTCTGCAGTTCCACCAAGTGGTTATCCGGAACCTGCTGCGCTTCGTGGACGCTCTGCCGTTCCTTTATTTCGTGGGGGGAGTCGTGTGCTGGTTCAGCCCCAAGTGCCAGCGGCTCGGGGATATTGCGGGCGGGACGGTCGTCATCCGCCATCCACGGCTGCTGGAGCCGGACCTGGATCAGGTCCTGCCGGGCAAATTCAATTCACTGCGCCAATACCCTCACCTCGCGGCGCGGCTCCGACAAGGGGTGTCGCCCGCGGAGGCCGCCCTGGCGGTCCAGGCCTTGCTGCGGCGGGACCACTTCCAGCCCGAGGCCCGGGTCGCACTCTTTGCCGAGCTGGCGGCCCATTTCAAAAGCAAAGTGGACTTTCCACCCGAAGCCACTGACGGCATTGCAGACGAACAATACATCCGCAATGTGGTCGGAGTGCTCTACTCCGAGCATTAGGCGGCCGCCCGGCGGTCAGCCCAGGGTTTCGCCCCGGATCAAGTGAGGCATCAGCCTTGAGTCATGAGGACGCTGCGCTCCACTGCGCACGAGGTCCAGAACCACGCGCGAAACCTTTCGCGCAAAAAGGATCGGGTCCGTGTGGTAGCGGGTGACCACGGGAACCAGATGTTCCAGGAGCGGATCATCATCCCGCGAAATGAGGCTGAGATGCTCGGGCAGGCGAACCCCGCGCCGGAGCAAATGGCTGACCGCGGTCACCACATGGGCAGGCTTGGCCACGAGGATGCCGTTTACGGGCGGGTTGCAGCGCAACAACCGGTCCAGCACAGCGCAGATCCCAGCCACCGTCCCATCGTGATGCGCCACCTGCGCCCGCAGGTTCGGCAGCCGCCCGGCGCCTTGCAGGAACCCGCGCTCGCTCTCCAGATTCCCCGCCTGTTCGCTGCGGGGCATCAGCAGGGCCAGGTGCGTCCGGCCACGGGCTGCCAGCAGCCCGGCGGCGTGACTGCAGGTTGCCGCATAATCCATATCCACCGAGGACAAGGCCACCCCGGGATGCCGTGAGCCGCTCAGGACGCAAGGCAACGCCCGGGTCGAAAACCATTGCTGCAAGGCCGGCGTGGAAAGATACAGCACCCATCCAGCCGGCCTCATCTTGTGGACCAGCGACTCCAGCGCCCGTTCCGGGTGCTGCGAATAGGCGGCGTGGCTGGCGTGAAATTCGAGGGTGTAGCCCGCGGCGGCCAGGTGGTCCCGCAAACCGTCCACCCAGAAAATGGCGCTGGCGGGCAGATTCTGCAGGGCCAGGGGCGACAGCAGCACCACGCGGTCACTGGGCTTTTCCGACGAGTCCAGCACCCGCTCGGCAACGATTTCCCGCCGGCGCCCCTGCCCGCCGCGGCACCAGCCCTCGCGCTGCAACTGATCCAAGGCCGCCCGCAACGTGACCCGGCTGACCTGCAGCCGCTCGCACAAAGCCAGTTCGCCGGGCAGGACGCCTTTCCACAACCCCGCGCGAATGCCGTCTCGAAGGATGGCAACCGTTTGGGCGACGAGCGAGGAGCGTTTGGGAACCAGGTTCATGGCACTGGATGGCAGGGACGGCGCGACATGTTCTCCCAGTATCGGCCTGTATTACTAAATGACAAGCGGTTTTTAGTCGCTGGACGCCCCCGCAGCACCCGATAATCTTGCTGTCGTATGCATGGATACTCGCGTTTCTTGTCCGGGTTGGTGGCGGCCCCTCATACACCCCTGAGGCCGGATGGCAGCCTGAATCTGCCGATGGTGGCCGCGCAAGCGCGGCTGCTGGGCTGCAACCACATCAGCGGCGCGTTCATTTGCGGCAGCACCGGGGAATCCCACTCGCTGACCACGGCCGAGCGCATGGAAATCGCCGAGGCATGGAGGAAGGCACTGGCCAATTCGCCCGTCAAATTGATTGTTCATGCGGGTCATAATTGCCTCGAGGATGCGCGCAGCCTCGCGGCCCATGCACAGCGGATCGGCGCTGACGCCCTCGCCATCATGGCACCCTGTTATTACAAGCCCGCCAGTGTGGAGGACCTGGTGGAGTTTTGCGCGCCGGTGGCGGCGGCCGCCCCCAGTCTGCCGTTCTATTTTTACGACATCCCGGCGCTGACCGGCGTGAATCTGTCCATGCCCGAGTTCTTGCGAAAGGCCGCCGCGCGGATTCCCAACCTGGCCGGTTTGAAATTCACCACCACCAATCTCATGGCGCTCCAGCAATGTTTGGAACTGGAAGACGGGCGGTTCAACATCCTGTTTGGCGTGGATGAGATGCTGCTCGCGGCTTTGGCCCTGGGTTGTCCCGGCGCGGTGGGCAGCACGTATAACTATGCCGCGCCCCTTTATCACAAGATGATTGCCGCGTTCCAAGCCGGCGACCTGGTTACCGCTCAGCGGCTCCAGCTCCAATCCGTCAAGCTTGTCGAGGTCCTCTGTCAGTATGGTGTGCTGGCTGCGGGCAAAGCGCTCATGGCCATGGTCGGAGTTGATTGCGGCCCGGTTCGGCCGCCGGTTCGGCGCCTGACCGATTCTCAAATCACCTCGCTGCGCGAGCAGATCGCCAGCCTTGGCGTTCTGGCCCAGCCCCTCTCCGAGGCCGCTCCGGTCTGATCTCCTTTTTCGGGGGGGATGAGCGGCCTGGCTCCGCTGGCTGGAGGAACCTTGTGCCCCGGTCCCAATGGCGGCATAAATTCAAGGCGCGGCTCCAGTCTCCCGGAACCGCGCCTGATGAACCCCTGTGAAGCTGGGCCTATTCCGCGGCTTTGGCGCGGAAGTATTGCTGCCCGGTGGCTGGAACCGAGAACACGTTGGTTCCGGCGGTGGTGTTGGTCGCCACCGCAGTCCAAGTCACGTTTTGGCCCATGGCTGCGGCAGTCTCCAGTATTCCGGTGTAATAAACGTCCAGATTGGCACCGTTAAGCACGGCGGCCACATACGGCCGGCTTGGCGGCTCCACAACCTTGAACTCAACCAGGTTGAAGTTCATGCTTCCCTGGTTGGCGCTTGAACCGGTTCCCCATTGCACGCCCGCGTAAGTGAAGGGGGACACGTCTCCCGGCCAGTCACTCAGCACCAATTGGCCGTCAAAATAGTATGAGGCGTTGGTCTTGGCCGGGTCCCAAACCACCTGGTGGAGGTGGTAGTCGAGAATTCCCATGCCGGGGTCCGTCAGCGTAAGGTCGGCCGAACCTTGAGGGCGAACCACCAACGAGCCGCCCGCGTCAATATCGAACCACAAAAGCACGCGGTTGCCGGCCTGATCCCCGGCCTGGGACATCACGGAGAAGCTGCTGCCAAAATCGGTGGAGAAGCGGCTGCGAATGGACATCACCCAGCCGTTGGCGCGTGCCGCCGCCTGCTGTTCGGCGGTCATGGGCGCGTTGAATTGGATGAACTGGCTTGCACCACTCGTCTGGTCGGTCACTTCCCATGCGTGCAGGCCGGTTCCAAAGTCGTTCACCACCGCGTTGGTGATCAGCAATGGGTCCGTCCCGATGTTCACCACCCACGATCCGCCCTCGGGCGTCGCCGGATCCGGCGGACCGTCGGGCCGGGTCGTGGTGTTGCCCGCATCATACCGGGCGAAAACCCCGAGCTTCGCGGTCTTGAAAGAAGCCGGCGTGTTGTTGGCAATGGGGAGGTTGGACGTGTCCCGCACATTGCTGATCCGAACGGTGTAGTTGCTGTTGGCCGCCTGGGAAGTGGTCCGAAGTTCCACCGTCAACGGGTCCACCAGCCGGGCGAACAGGTTCGTGACCCCCGGATTGACCCAGACGTAATTCGCCACGTTCGTGGCATAAAATTCCAGGACCGGCTCGGAATAAGTGATCAACACCCGGTCGAGCAGCAACGAGCCCTTCGTGCCGACCACCGTGGGCGGCTCGGTGTCGGAGGTCACGGTAAGTGTCGCCGCGTCGGTTTCGACGTTGCCCAGGGCATGGAGGGCGCGGCATCGGTACTGCGTGCCGTTCATTCCCAGCGTGATGAAGTCAGTCGTGTAGGAGTTGCTGACTGCGCCGGGGATCACCACGTTGTTGGAAAGCCACTGGTAAGCCGCGACAAATGGAGTAAAGCTGGCGCTGAAGGTGACCTTCTGGCCGACGCCGTTGGTCGAACTCTGCGGGTGCGCCACGACCACCGGCTGGGTGCCGCCCACCACGTCGAGCTGGACGCGATTAAAATTCATCTCGCCCGTGGCGGTGCTTGAACCGGTGCCAAAAACCAGCCCGTTGTAAGCCGTGTTTGCCTGCCCGGTGTATCCGGCCACAATCCGCTGGCCATCGCAGTAATAGGTGGCGTTGCTCGTCGCCGGATCATAGATAATGACATGAGTATGATAGGCCAGGGGATCTCCCGGCAGCGCGTAGGTCGCCCCCCCCAGCAGCGAGGCGGTGAGCTCGTTGTTCGCATTGATGCTGAAGACCATGCCGTAGCGGCGCCCCAGTCCAACGTGACTGTAGAGCACCACGGGCGAGGCGCCGATGGGATAGGACGGCATGCGGCTGACAAACAGGAAGCGCCATCCGTTGCTGAACGCCAGATTGTCCGAGTCGTTGTCAATCGCCAGGCGATAGTCCAGAATGTTACCGGTGGATGAACTGTTCTGATCGCTGACGGCCCAGGCGTTCAGGCCGGTGCCGAGATCGTCAATCACCGCATTGGTGGTCATGCCGTCATTCAGGTTGGTCGTATGCGACCAGTAACCTCCCGCGGCGCTGGCCGGGTCAGGCGGGCCCAACGGATGCGTGGCCGTTGTCCCGGCGTTGTACCGGGCGGAAGAAACGACCAACGCGGGGGTCGAGAAGTTGATCGTCGAGCCGGCCTGAATCGTATTGCCGCCCAAGTCCTGGACGGCCGAGACCGTCGCGGTATAAGTCGCCCCCGGATTCAGGGAGGTCGTGTAAAGCTCCACCGTAAAGGGGTCCACCAGGCTGGCGCCGTTGACTGTCACCCCGCCGTTGATGCTGTAATTGGACGCGTTGGTGGCCGAAAGTGCCTCCACTGGCTCGGAGAAGCGGATTTGCGCATGTTCCAAGGTCAGGAGGCCCCTGGCACTGGCCAGGGTTGGCGCGGTTGAATCATTCACCGTCAGAATGGCCGGCGCCGTGCCGGCGAACCCTTCGCTGTTGGTCGCCCACAACCGGTAGGAACCTTCGTCGGGTTTGGTGACAAACGGGATGGTGTAGGAAGTCGAGGTGGCGCCCGGAATGGCCACGTCATTCTTGTACCACTGGTAGGCGTCGGGAAAATTCGTAAATACGGCGCTGAACGCAACGGGGTCCCCCGCCGAAACGGTTTGCGAGACCGGCTCCTGAACCACCACCGGCGGGCCGAAGTTCAACGCCAGCGACACATCGTCAATCGCGATGAACGCGCCGGCCGCCCCGGAATTGGTCACCCGCGTCAGGCTCACAAAAATCTTGTCCGCCGTGGTGAGGTTCGCAGCGGTGAACACCACCTGGAACTTGCGGTCATCGGTCTTCCCTTTGGCACCCTCGGGGGCCTGGCCGTAACCGGACAGGCCTGTGAAAACCTGGGAGTTGTCCAGGTTGCCCCCCGACACAAACTGCAAGGTGCCGCCCGAACTCCCGATCTCATACAAGAACGTCGCCCTCCGCCCCGCCGTGGTGGTGTCGGTGGCGGCGAGGAATGACAGCGTGAACGTGTGGGGGCCCGGCCCCACCGGCAAGGCCGGAAGGGTGATGGCATTGGTTATTTTCGCATTGTCAGCGCTGCTGATCCAGCATCGGGTTTGAAGGGCGGAGCCACCGGTCCCGGAATCGAAGATGCGGTGTTCGTTGGCTCCAATCGTGGGGGGCGTGGGGTCCACAAACCACCATTGACCTCCCGCCGGACCATTGGTCAGCGGATTGGGCGCCGGGCTTTGGACCGGGTAGGTCTGGAAAGAGTCACTATAGATAATGCCGCCCTGGGCGCCGGCGGCGCAAAGCATGCCGGCCGCGAGGGCAAGCATACGGGTGGTTCGAGTTACGTTGCACGTTTTCATTACTGGACTTGGGTTCTGGTTTGTTTTGCGAATTTTCCCGGACAATTTTTTCCACGGGCAACCTGCCCTACTTATCCCGGTTAAAGGTGAAGTTCACTCCGTACATGCTGCGGATGCCGTTTGTAAGCGGAATCCGCATAAACTCCGCGTGTCCGTCGGCGAAGGCCATGTTCCAACGGTGGTCGGGATACTTCGTGTGGCGGTACTCCTCGACGGGCGCAGCCGTGCCGTTCCAAGGCGGGAAATAGCAACCCGCTTCTCCGATCACCACCATCCGGGTGACGCTCTTGATCTGGGACAGCTTGCAGCTTCGGTCGTTGCCCACCCCCAAGGTATTGAAGGCGGGGTCGCCGTGGACATTGTTGGGAAAGGATGAGCCGTATTTATAGTAGCTCCCCGTTGCCTTGGTTTCGCTGGGACAGCGCGCCACCTCGACCTCGCCCGTCGGCGCATAAGTCCCCAGGTAGGAATTAAGGGGACGGCTGGCGGCATCCATCAGGTTGTACGGATTGACATTGCCCGCCCGCCCCACCCAGGCGTACTGGCTCGAATAAAAAGTCCCATCCGACCCCTTGGCAAGCCGCGGCGGCAGTTCGTCCTTGAAATCATTGGCGTAAATCGTCGTGGCCAGCCCCACCTGCCGGAGATTGTTCAGGCAGCCCGTCATCTTTGCGCGCTCCTTCGCCCTGGACAACGCCGGCAACAACATGGCCGCCAGAATAGCGATAATCGCAATGACAACCAACAGCTCGATGAGAGTAAAAGCCTTCCTTTTCGGCCTGCCAACGGCCGGTCTGGCTTGCCGGTTTTTCGTTTCTTGACTCGTGCGCATCAGTGGTGTCACGCTAACACTTCGCCACCGATGCCCCGTAAGTCAAAGGGCAATCTACTTGTCTTTTTACCAGACAGCCACGCCCCGCGCCCCCTGTTCAGGCGCCGAATCCGGACCGGTTAAAAGCCCAGTTCCGTCACCGGAATGCTGGCGCGATAGCGGCCTGCAATCCGCAGAATGATTCTTCCCCCCTCGTCCCCGGTTCGCTCGGCATCCATGCTGATCGGCGCGTCGCCGGAGCTTTCCGCCTGGCGCAGCGGCACACTCAGCACCGGCTCCTGGCCCTTGCCATAAACGAGCAGTTCCAAACCGCCGGAGCCGTTTCCTTTGACACCCAGGGCGCATTGCACGGCGGTGCCGGTTTGCTGGCCTGCCTCGACGGTAACCACTCGCAGGCGATCCTCGGGGATGCCGCTGCCGTCCTTCATGGGAGTCAACCGGTGCAGCCAAAGCTGGCCCACGGGCACCACGGAGGAGCCGGCGCCGGCAATGGCCGACGCGCTCAGTTTCGCCTCGGGCAGGACCATCGCCCCGTAGTCCCCGTCGCGCATGGCGACCACTCGTTTAAGGTCAACGTCCGTGGGAATGGGAGTGCCCTGCAGATTCTTTAAATCCACGCTGACCAGAAAGGCGTATTTAAGCGCTTCCTGCCGCGGCAGGTGTTCCTGGGCAATCGCTGTTCCGGTCAAAGCCAACAGGCCAAGAGTAATGATCAAGCGGTTCATAGTGATGTTCCACGTGCATGCTTTGTTGGCCCCATCCCGCATTGCATCAGCGCAAATGACTCGGGGGCTGCCTGATAGCTTTCACAGAGTCGCTGGCATGTCAATCCTTTGCGAAAGTCCTTTTCGGGAGCCTCGGGCTGCCCTGTCTCCCGCGCCTGCACGTTCTGAACGGTGCGGGCGGCGACCACCCGCCTTCCGTTGACATAAAATGGCAAAATCGTTTCGAGTTGAGCCGAAAAAAACTTGCTTTGCCGTGGGAGCGGCTTATCCAAGGGGACAATGGCGAAGAAGGTTCTGTTTGTTGATGCGGATGCGGCATGGCGGGATGCGGTTTCGGCCTGTTTTGCGGAGGCAGGGCAGCGTGTGATCACCGCCCAGAACGCCACGGAGGCCCTCGAGTTGGCCGGCCGGGATGAGCTGTCATTGATCATTCTGGAGCTGGACCTGGCCGGTGAAAATGGCCTAAATCTCCTGAAGTTCTTGAAACACAATGCCCCCGCCGTCCCGGTGGTGGTTTTTACACACTTGAGCCACGACGAAGCTGGCGTCCGCGCCATTCTGAATGCCGGCGCAGACCAATACCTTCAGAAAGAGTCGGTCGAGTCCTTGCTGGTTACCGCCGGAGCGTACTTCCAATAGGCCGCGGCACCTTCGAGGCCGGCTTGAGTCAATTGCCTTTTTGGGTCGCGGCTGGTGCTGCCAGAACCAGCCAGAACCATAATCAAGACCCGCCCCGGGCTTTGGCGCCGAGGCGGGTCCGCTCCGAAGTCGCAAAGACTTGCGAGGATTCCCTTGGCAGAGGGCGTCAGGACGATTTTTGCGGCAGCGGCACGACCGGGGATTGCAGGCCTGCCTTGGCGCAAAGGAAATAGACGATGGCGCCGACGGCGAAGGCCAAAACCGGCGCGGCGGGAACATTGACGCCGAGATTGGGCAGGATGCCCACCACAAAACCCAGCGCCCAGGAAATCCAGCCGGCGGGATTGAAGCCGGCCCGCGGGCCGGTCCATTTGCCACCGGAGAGGAGGTAATCCACCATCATCGCACCGCAAATGGGGCCGAAGGAGGCGCCGATGATGACGAAGACGCTGATTGCCTTGGCCACAAGGCCCGTAATGGCCAGAACAATACTCACCGCCGCGCCGATGCCGACGGACAGGAACGGGTTCACTTTCGGCAGGGTGGTCTTAAAACTGTTGGCGGCGATAAAGGAGCTGAAACACGCGGGCGGAAACGCCGCCACGGCCAGCAGGAACATGACCCATTTGGCGGTTCCCTCGCCCAGCACCACCGGGATGAGGTCGAACGAGCTGAGACTCAAATTCTTGGTGGCGGCCGCGTCCAGCCCGGTCTTCAACGAGCCATAAACACCCGCGACGATCAGCAGGGAAAGGCCGGCGGTGACCAGAATCGCCAGCGCCACGCCGATCAACCCACCCATTTGGACGTCGTTCTTGTCCCGACTGTTGGTTCCAAAGTCCACACCGGCGGCGCCGGCGGTGGCAAAGAAACCCACGACATAAGTCAACATCACCGCCAGCACGCCCATCGCGGTCAAGGCGCCGGGCCCGGTTGGATTCAACGCTTTCTGGGCGGCAATCAGGGTGTCCGGGTTGAAGTCGCCCACGTGACCAATCGTCTTGGCCGTGAGCCATAGCAGGACCACCAGGGGAATCAGGGGCAGCCAGGTCGCCACCCGGGCCACGTATTGGATGCCTTTCAGCCCGACAAAGGCCGCCAGCACTCCCCAGACCACCATGATGATTTGGGCCTTGACCGGGATCATCGCGCTCAATGCCAGCGAGGAGAAATAGATGTTCACCCCCAACCAGCCGAATTGCAGAACGCCCATCAGGAAGCCCGGCATCAGGAAGCCGCCTTGGGCCCCGAAGGTGGAGGTGCCCACGATGTAAAGCGGGAGGCCGGTTTTCATGCCGAACAGGCCCGGCACGAGGTAAAACAAGAAATGACAAACCAACGCGGCGATCAGCAGGCTCACCAACGCCCATCCCACTCCCGCGGCCAGCGTGCCTCCCGGTGCGCCGGCTTTGGCCGCGTCCTGCCAGAATACGAACCACAGAAAGATGCCCGCATACGTCGGGGCGGTGTTCTTGTACCACGGAGCGCGATTGGTCGCCGGGTTGGGCGTCGCGCTGGTGATGAAGGCTGGAAGCTGCCCAGCCGATTGTTTGTCTTGATTGTTCATAGGTCGGTTCTTGGTTTAACGATCAGGAGCTTGGTTGAAGACGCAGCCGCCGCGACGGCCAGCAGATGAAAACAGCCCTGGAGCCTGACCTGCGCCATGCTGACCAATCGGTTAAGCTGCCTGCTGCCAGAAAGTTCCGAAGCATTGGCCGAGCATTCTCCCCTTCCCCGCCCAACTGTCAACGGGAAATTTTGACAAACTTCGGCCGCGCTGCACACCGTCCGCGGCGGCGCCCGGCTTGAGCAGAGGAGACCCTGGACCCAAGACCAGGGGCGATGGGACTATGGGACCATAGGACTATCCGACTATCGGACTATTCGACTCTCCGACTATCGGACTCGGGGACGAAGGGATGGCGTAACTGCCGGACTCCATGAGAACTGGACTGCCGTTTGTGATGAAGCAGAAAGCGAAAATGGAAGGTGGGGAGGTCCGGGCTGAGGGCGAGGTTGCAGTCACGGGGGGATGGGTTACAATGAGGCGAGAGATGAAAGCCATATTCCGGTTTCTGCTGGTGGCGGGGCTGTGCGTCGGATTGGTGTTGGGGGCCATGCCGCTGGCGTGGGCGGCGAGCGCACCGGCGAAGACGACGGCGCCCGCGCAGTCCACGCCGGGACTGGAAGCGGCGCGGACGTTGTCGCTGATTACGGGCGTGGCGATTTCGCCGTTGTTGGGCGTGGGGAGCGTGGGGGCGTATCACTACTTTCAGGCGCCGCAGGGGAAGCGGGGAGGGCTGTCGTGGTACGCCCAGCCCTGGTTTTGGGTGCCGGCGCTGCTGCTGGTGGGATTTGTGGCGGCGAAGGACCTGCTGGGCGCGGCGGCGCCGACGGCATTGAAGAAGCCGTTCGACGTGGCGGAAGCGGTGGAGAACAAGATCAGCGCGCTGATCGCGGCGGGGGCGTTTGTGCCGCTGGTGGTGTCGGTGTTTCCGACGGCTGCCGGGGACAGCTCGCAGGGGTTGAGCGTGCTGGGTTTTGCGGCGATTGACGCGGCGGCCGTCGGCAACGCGTTGCTGGTGCCCTTCGCGCTCGTGATTTTTGCGCTGGTGTGGCTGGCCAGCCACGCCATCAACATGCTGATCCTGATCAGCCCGTTTACGACGGTGGACACGGCTTTGAAGGCGTTCCGGCTTTCGTTGCTGGGCCTGGTTACCGGAACGTCGTTTGCCAATCCTTACGTGGGGGCGGCCTTGAGCGTGGTGGTGGTGGTGGTGGCCTATCTGATTGCCGGGTGGTCGTTCCGCCTGACCACGTTTGGCACGGTTTACATCTGGGATTTCATCACGCTGCGGCGGCGGCGTTTTCAACCGGGGGCGGAGACGAACTGGATGTTCACGGCGCGCCCGATTGAGGGGGCGCCAATCCGGACCTACGGCCGGCTGGCGCACCGCCAACCCAACACCGTGTCGTTCGAGTATCGTCCCTGGCTGGTGTTTCCGAAGCGGAGCTTCACCTTGCCGCCGGGGAAATACGTGGTGGGGCGCGGCCTTTTTTATCCCGAAATTGCGGTGGAGGAGGAGGACAAACTGCGCACGTTGTTTGTGATGCCGCCGCGGTTTTGCTCGCACGAAGAGGCGGTGGCGCGGGCCTACGGGTTCGCCGGAGTGCGCGACATCGGGCTGAAGCGCGGGCTGGAGGCCATCAAGTCGTGGTTCCGTGATTTGTTCGGGGCGCGGCGCGCGGTCTCAGCCGCACCCGCCCCGGGGGCCGCGCCCTGAGCGGTCTCTCCGCCGCAGGGTTGAGGCCGGGCAAGGCGGCTGGCCGGAAGGGCAACGGGTGGAACGCGGGCATTCGGCCGTTTCAAAAGACCATTTCGCACGGCCATCACAAAAGACTTGGGGTCAAAAGACTTGGTTGACGTCCGGAGGCGTTTCTTTAGAAACTGGCGCGGCGCAAATCCGGAGATTTGCCCGCGTCAACCGACATGGTTTTATGAGACACATCGCCCTGCTGCTTACCGCCGCGATCACCGCGGTTTGTGTTCAACCGGCCGTCGCTGCCGGCAAGCCTTCGCCCGAGATTGCCCCCCGGCCGGTGCTGGAAGCGATGAAGCAGGTGGCGGACTGGCAGTTGGCCCAGCCGGCGAAGCACAAGACCGACGACTGGACCTACGGGGCGCTTTACGCCGGGATGATGGCGCTGAGCCAGGTGGCGGATTCGCCGAAGTATCATGATGCGATGATGGCGATGGGCCGCCAGCATGGATGGAACCCCGCCCGGCGGATTTATCACGCCGACGACCACTGCGTTACGCAGACCTACCTCGAGCTGTATTTTCAGCACCGGGACCCGGTGATGCTCGGGCCGACCCTGGAGCGATTCAATTACATTCTGGCCAATGCGCGGACGAACGACCTGAATTTCCGCATCAAGGGGTCGCAGGACCGCTGGAGCTGGTGCGACGCGCTGTTCATGGCGCCGCCGGCCTGGCTGCGGGCGTATCTGGCGACCGGCGACCGGCGCTATCTCGAGTTCATGGACCAGGAATGGAAGGCGACGTCGGATTATTTATATGACAAGGAGGAGCATCTGTATTTCCGCGACAGCACTTATTTCGACCGGCGCGAGGCGAACGGCAGGAAGGTGTTCTGGAGCCGGGGCAACGGCTGGGTGATGGGGGGGCTGGCCCGCGTGCTTCAGGTGTTGCCGCCGGAACATCCGCGGCGGGCGTTTTACCAGCAGCAATATCGGGAGATGGCGGCAAAGATCGCCACGCTGCAGCAACCGGACGGGTTGTGGCGGTCGAGCCTGCTGGATCCGGAGTCCTACCCCCTGAAGGAAACCAGCGGGTCGGGCTTTTACACCTTCGCGCTCGCGTGGGGCATCAACCGGGGCTTGCTGGACCGGGCCCGCTATGAGCCGGTGGTGCGCAAGGCGTGGCAGGGGCTGGTGGAATGCGTGACCGAGGAGGGAAAGCTGGAGCACGTGCAGCCCATTGGGGCGGACCCGAAGAAGTTCGATCCGACGCATACGGACGTGTATGGCGTGGGGGCGTTCCTGCTGGCGGGGAGCGAAATCTACCGGCTGGCGCTCGGTGAGGCCGCGGCCGCCGCCTACGGCAACTTCCTGCCGCAGCGGAAGGATGATTTCGCCTGGGAAAATGACCGGATCGCCTTCCGGATGTACGGGCCCGCCTTGGAACGAACCGGCGAAATCAGCAGCGGCATAGACGTATGGGCCAAGCGCACGCGCAAGCCGGTGATTGAGCGCTGGTACTACCTGGCCGATTATCACAAGGACCATGGCGAGGGGCTGGACTTTTACAAGGTCGGCCCCAGCCGCGGCTGTGGCGGCACAGGCATCTGGCGCGGGAACCGCCTCCACGTGGCGAAGAATTTCGTGACGTGGAGCATTCTGGAGAACGGGCCGGAGCGGGTCGTGTTTGAGCTGGGCTACGCGCCGTATGACGCGGCGGGCGTGGCGGTTCGAGAGTCGCGTAAAATCATGCTCGAGGCCGGTTCCAACCTCAACCGCATCGAGACGCGCTTTGAATGGGAGGGGGGTCCGGACGAGCTGGAGGCACGGGTTGGCATAGTCAAACACGACGGCGGCGGACTGCAATATGCCGCGGATGGCACCTGGCTGGCCTGCTGGGAGCCTGAACCCGGCGGCGGAAGTTTTCTGGGTTGTGGCGTGGTGGTGCCGGGAGGGGCCCAGGCCCGCGACACCCAGGAGCAGGCTTTCCTAGCCCGCCCCGTCAAGCGCGGCCAAAGCCTGGTCTATTACGCCGGGGCCGGCTGGAGCAAGAGCGGGGATTTTCCGGACAAGGATTCGTCCAGTTTTGCCACGGCATGGATTCGCCACGTGTCGGCGGCCGCCAGCCGGACTCAGAAACCCTAGCACTTCATTCGAACTTTTCGTCATGCAAATCCGTTATTCTCCCAGTCAGACCGAATATCCCACACTCAGCACGGAACAGCTTCGCGCGTCGTTTCTGGTGGAGTCCCTCTTCCGGCCGGGGCAGGTCGAACTGGTCTATACCGACGCCGACCGCGGCATCCTGGGGTCGGCGCTGCCGACGGACGCGCCCTTGAAACTGACCGCGGACGCCGAGTTGCGCGCGGCGTTCTTTTGCGAGCGGCGGGAGCTGGGGATTCTGAACCTCGGCGGCGCAGGCACCGTAACGGTGGATGGCCGGAACTACGAAGTGGGAAAGCTGGATTGCCTTTACGTCGGGCGCGGCAGTCGCGAGATTGTTTTTTCGAGCCGCGAGCCGGCGAGTCCGGCCGCGTTTTACCTCTTGAGCTATCCGGCGCATGCGGTTTTTCCCACCACGCTGGCGCGGCAGGCCGACGCGGCAGCGGTGGAACTGGGGACGGCGGCGGATGCCAACCGGCGGACGATCTACAAGTACATCCACCCGGGCGGGATCAAGAGCTGCCAGTTGGTCATGGGCTTTACACGGCTGGCCGAAGGGGCCGTATGGAACACCATGCCGCCCCACACGCACACCCGCCGCTCGGAAATTTACATCTACTTCGATCTCGGGCCGGACCGGCGGGTGATGCATTTCATGGGCACGCCGCAGCAAACGCGGCATCTGGTCGTGGCGGACCGGCAGGCGGTGATCTCGCCGAGCTGGTCCATTCATTGCGGTTGCGGCACGGGGGCGTACACCTTCTGCTGGGGCATGGGGGGCGAAAACCAGGCATTTGACGACATGGACGCGGCGCCGCTGGCCAGCCTGCGGTAGGACAGACTTTTTGGTGTGAACTATGATACTCGATCAATTCAAACTGGACGGAAAGAGCGCCATTGTAACCGGGGCGGGCCGGGGTTTGGGGCAGGCGGCGGCCATCGGCTTTGCCGAAGCCGGCGCGGACGTTGCGGTGGTGGATATCATCAGCACGGACGAAACCGCCGGGCGGATCAAGGCCCTGGGGAGACGCGTGTGCCAAATCCAGGCGAATCTGCTTGAGCGCGCGGCGGTGCAGCAGATTGTGGACGCCACGGTGCGCGAACTGGGAGGGATTGACATTTTGCTGAACAACGCGGGCATCATCCGCCGCGCCCCGGTGCTTGAGTTCACGGAGAAGGACTGGGACGAGGTGATCCAGATCAATCAAAGCGCGGTGTTTTTCCTCAGCCAGGCGGTTGCGCGGCAAATGGTCAAGCAGGGCCGCGGAGGCAAAATCATCAACATTGCCTCCATGCTCTCGTTTCAGGGCGGCATCCGGGTGCCCTCGTACACGGCGTCCAAGAGCGCCGTCATGGGCCTGACACGGCTTCTGGCCAACGAGCTGGCCCCGCACAAGATCAACGTGAACGCGGTGGCGCCGGGCTACATGGCCACGGACAACACGGCGCCGCTGCGGGCGGACGCGGCGCGCAGCGCCGAGATTCTGGCCCGAATACCCGCCGGCCGATGGGGCGTGCCCGAGGACTTGCAGGGAGCGCTGGTCTTTCTGGCCTCGCGAGCATCGGATTACGTGACCGGGTACACGGTGGCGGTGGACGGCGGCTGGCTGGCGAGGTAGTCTCCCGCCAGCTATGGTTACAGACTTGGTTCGTGGGAGGGTGCGCACTCTGTTGCGCGTCGCGTGGGTGCTCGCAGCGCTGCTGGCCGTCCCAGCGGCCGACCTGATCGCCGGAGGCGTGGGGCATTTGCGTCCGCCCGCCGTGCCGCTGGTGGCCTGCGACCCGTATTTCAGCATCTGGTCCCCCGCCGACCGCCTGACCGACGCCGAGACGATTCATTGGACCGGCAAGCCGCACCGGCTCACCAGCCTGGTGCGGATAGACGACAAAACTTACCGGGTTTTGGGAACGGAACCGGCTGACCTTCCCGCCCTTCCCCAGGTGCGAACCGAGGTTTTCCCCACGCGCACCGTCTGCACTTTCGAGGGCGAGGGCGTCAGACTGCGGCTGACGTTTCTGACTCCGGCGCTGCCGGATGACCTGGAGGTCTATTCGCGGCCGGTGACCTACGTGGTCTGGGAAGCGCAGCGGCTCGGCCCGCAGGACCACGCGGTCCAGGTTTATTTCGATGCCGGGCCGGAAATCGCGGTGAACACGCCGGACCAGCCGGTGGAGTGGGCGGACAAATCCCTGCGGAATCTCATGGTGTTGCGCGTGGGCACGCGCGCCCAGCCGGTGCTGGAGAAGAAAGGCGACAACCTTCGCATTGACTGGGGGTACTTCCACATTGCGGCGGTCAAGACAGACGGGCCGGCGACGGCTTTTGGTAACGGGCCGGCGTTACGCCGCCAATTTGCCAACCAGGGCTGGCTGACAGCCGAGCCAGGGGAGACGGATGCCGGACCCCGGCCGGCCCAATCGGCGCCCGTACTGGCCGTCTCGATCAACCTGGGACGGGTCAGCGAGGAGCCCACGGTTCGCCCGGTTATCCTGGCATACGATGACGAATTCTCGATTCAGTATTTGGAGCAGAACCTGCGTCCCTACTGGCGGCGGCAGGGCGCCACAGCAGCGCAACTTCTGGAGCAGTCGGCGCTTGAGTTCGACCGGCTGCGCGCGCGATGCGAGCGGTTCGACGCGGAGCTGATGGCGGACCTGGTCAAGGCGGGCGGCGAGGAGTACGCGGCCATTTGCGCCCTGGCCTACCGGCAATGCGTCGCCGGCAACAAGCTGGTGGTGGATGCCCGGGGCCGGCCGCTGATGTTTCCCAAGGAGAACTTCAGCAACGGCTGCATCGGCACGGTGGATGTGCTTTACCCGATGGCGCCGCAGTTTTTGCTGCTCAGCCCGGCGCTGACGCGGGCGATGCTCACCCCCATTTTGGATTATGCCGGGTCGGACCGTTGGAAGTTTCCGTTCGCGCCGCATGATTTGGGAACTTATCCCCACGCCAACGGGCAGGTCTATGGCGGAGGCGAACGCAGCGAGGAAAAACAGATGCCCGTCGAGGAAACCGCCAACCTGCTGATTCTGGTGGCCGCGCTGGCCACGGTGGAGGGTCATGCGGGGTTCGCCGACCCTTATTGGGCGATGCTCGAGCGCTGGGCCGGCTATCTGAAGGAGAAAGGTTTTGATCCGGAAAGGCAGTTGTGCACCGATGATTTCGCGGGACACCTCGCCCACAACGTCAATCTCTCGGCAAAAGCCATCTGCGGCCTGGGCGCTTTTGCCCGGCTGTGCGAGCTGCGCGGCGACCAGGTCCGGGCGCGGGAATTCCTGGCCCTTGCCCGCGACTGGGCGGCGCGATGGGCGAAGGACGCCGATGACGGCGACCACTACCGGCTGGCGTTCGATCAGCCCGGCACCTGGAGCCAAAAGTATAATTTGGTGTGGGACCGCCTGCTGGGCCTGAACCTGTTTCCGGAATCGGTGTTTCGCAAGGAAATGGACTTCTACCGGGGCTTGCAGAATGCCTATGGCCTGCCGCTGGACAACCGGAAGGATTACACCAAGCTCGATTGGATTCTATGGACCGCCACCCTGACACGGGACCGCGGGGACTTTGCGGCTCTGACCGGGCCGGTTTACCGGTTTCTGCACGAGAGCCCTTCCCGCGTGCCGATGACCGATTGGTATGACACCAAGACCGGGCGCATGGTCGGGTTTCGCGCGCGGCCGGTGGTGGGAGGCGTCTTTTTGCAGATGCTCTACGCGGAGGAAATCCGCGGCAAATGGGCGGCCCGCGCGGGCGGGCAGACGCCCGGCGGTTTGGAATCGCTGGCGGTGCCGGCGATGTATTGGGGAGACACCTCGCGACTGGGGCGTCCATTCGCCAAGGATCCGTCCGTGATCCACTTTCAGGGCCGCCACTGGCTGTATTATTCGATGCCCCCCTTTGGGGATGGCCGAACCAACGACGGGTGGGCGGTTGGCATTGCCACCAGCACCAATTTGGTGGATTGGCGGAAAGTGGGCGAGGTGTTGCCGGCGCAGGAATGCGACCGCAAAGGGCTGGCCGCTCCGTGCGCCATCGTCATCGAGGACAAGGTTCATCTCTTTTATCAAACCTACGGGAATGGACCGCGGGACGCGATTTGCCACGCGGTGTCGCGGGACGGCACGCATTTCGAGCGCGACCCGACCAATCCCGTGTTCCGTCCGACCGGCGATTGGAACAATGGCCGGGCCATTGACGCCGAGGTGTTCCCCGTGGGCGACCGGTTGCTGCTGTATTTTGCCACTCGCGACCCGGCCGGCCGGATTCAAATGCTGGGGGTGGCGGGGGCGGACCTCAAATCCGATTACAGTCGCGCGGCATGGACGCAGTTGTGCGACGGCCCCATTCTCAGGCCGGAGCTGCCCTGGGAGCAGCAATGTATTGAAGCGCCGTCCCTTTGCCGGCGCGGCGAGGTGCTCTACATGTTTTACGCCGGCGCGTACAACAACGCCCCGCAACAAATCGGGGTGGCCACCAGCCGGGACGGTTTGAAATGGACGCGGCTTTTGACGTCGCCGTTTCTTCCCCACGGCAAACCGGGGACATGGAATGCGAGCGAATCGGGCCACCCTGGCGTGTATGTCGCGCCGAACGGCGAGACCCACCTGTTTTATCAAGGCAACAACGACCGCGGCCGAACGTGGTATTTATCCCGGGTGAAACTGGACTGGACCGAAAGGGGTCCCGTGTTGGCCGGTGAATGAAGCCGGCGGGGAGCGGGATTCCCCCGTCGGCCTGAGGTTGAGCTTGCCCGGGCGGGGCCGGCGGGGCAGATTCCCGGCCATTCCGTGATGAAACCCGACGCGAGTTTTGAAGCGGCGACCTACCGCAAGGTGGACCGCCGGCTGATTCCCTTTCTGTTCCTTTGTTACGTCCTCGCGTATCTGGACCGCGTCAACGTGGGCTTTGCGAAACTTCAGATGCTGGCGGACCTGAAGTTCAGCGACGCGGCATTTGGGATGGGGGCGGGGATTTTTTTCATCGGCTACTTTTTCTTTGAAGTGCCGAGCAACTTGCTGCTGAAGCGATTTGGCGCGCGCACGTGGATTGCGCGCATCATGATATCCTGGGGGATTATTTCCGCGGCGATGATGTTCATCCGGCAGGAGTGGAGTTTTTATCTGCTGCGGTTTCTGCTGGGCGTGGCCGAGGCGGGGTTTTTCCCCGGAATCATTTTCTACCTGACGCTGTGGTATCCCTCGCGGTTGCGGGCGAGTCGGATGGCGCTGTTTGTTTCGGCCATCGCGTTCTCTGGCGTCATTGGCAACCCGGTGTCCGGGCTGATCATGGACGGGTTTTCCGGCTGGCTCGGTCTGGCCGGGTGGCAATGGCTTTTCCTGATAGAGGGTCTGCCCTCGGTGCTCGTCGGGATCTGGGTTGTTTTCTATCTCGACAGCGGGATCAGCGAAGCGAAATGGCTCAACGCCGAGGAGCGGGCGCTGCTGATCAACAACCTTGAGGCCGAGGACCGGCACAAGGTTGAGGTGCGCGTCCGGGACGCCTTCAAGAGCGGCAAGGTCCATGCCCTGTGCGCGATTTATTTCACCCTGATGATCGGGTTGTACGGCATCTCCTTCTGGCTGCCCACAATTGTCAAGGCGTTCGGCGTCAGCGGTTACCTTGGGGTTGGCTTGATCACCGCGATACCGTATGCGGTCGCGGTGGTGGGGATGATTTGCCTGAGTCGGCGGTCGGACCGCACCGGCGAGCGGCGGGGGCTGTACATGCTGAACGTGAGCGCCGGGGCCATCGGGCTGATTCTCAGCGGGCTCTTCGCGGACCGGCCGGTGCTGGCGATTGCCTTCCTGTCCCTCGGCACCCTGGGGGTGATTGGGTCCATGCCATTGTTCTGGCCCATCCCTCCGGCATTCCTGGCTGGCACCGCCGCCGCGGCCGGCATCGGCATCGTCAATTCGGTCGGCAACCTCGGCGGGTATGTCGGCCCCAACCTGCCCGTGTGGGTCAAACACCTGACGCCGGATCCCTCGGCCCCGTTGTATGTCATTGCGGGGATTCTCATTTTGGGCGCGCTGGTGATGGGGCTCTGTTTGCCGGGCAACTTTGCGAGTCCGCCAAAATAAACCGTTCGGGTTAGCTGCCGGTCATCCTGCCGAGCTGGCGCTGAATCCGGGCCCAGTGGGTGCCGTGCCAGTAAAGCTTGCCGCAGCGGGCACAGACGAAATACTCGTCCAGCCAGCGATAGGTTCGCGGGGGGATGCGGTCACGCAACGCCTCCTTCTCGACGGGTCGCAATTCGCCGCCGCAGGCCATGCAGCGCGGCTGGCCGCGCACCAGCCCGAACTCGTGAAACACCTGTGCGAGTTGATCCGCCACGCCCAGCGCCGGAGAAAGCCAGAAGGCCGGGATGATGCGGTCCCGCAACAGGCGGCGTTCCATGAGCATGCTGTCGGTGGTTAGAATCACGGCCTGGTGCTGGCGCGCCGCGCGAATGAGGGCGTCGTCATCAATCGCCGGCTGCCAGAGGGCTTCCCAGCCCGCGGCCCGCAGCCAGCGGGCCAATCCGCCCAAGCCGGCGTCACAAAAGAACCGCGCCGGGGCAGGCTGAGGGACGGACCTGCGGCGGCGCAAGGCTGCCGTGAGCCGGCGGTCGAGGTGTGAAAGCGCCTCGGCGAGGGAGGTGCCGTCCTTCGAGCTGAGGGCCTGGGCCCGGCGAAGCATCCGCTGGAGCCCCTCCTCGAGGCGCCGGGCCCGCGCCTGTCGGAGCAGGTGGCGAAACCTTGTTTCGTAGGCTTTGCGAATGCGACTCATGCCTGTGCGCAGGTCAATACTCCGCCGCCCCGTCGGGCAAGCCGGTCGTGTCCTTCATCCTTTGCCGGTTGCGGCTTGTTTTTCCAGTTTTATTAACCCGAAAAGCTGAGTTAGAAAAAGGTCGTTCTGTTCCAAGGTCCTGAAGCAGAATAGGTTTGGTTCAAGAACCACTGCGACCGGATAGGAACAGAACGATGCATACGATTATCACTCCG
>Ga0116146_1001528_pt1 | contig 23260 bp, 14 predicted proteins | sample AD_JPNHG2_MetaG_FD_89748 | JGI IMG/M metagenome (GOLD analysis project Ga0116146, IMG submission 89748) | Active sludge microbial communities of municipal wastewater-treating anaerobic digesters from Japan - AD_JPNHG2_MetaG | ecosystem: Engineered > Bioreactor > Anaerobic > Digestate | place... | reverse complement strand
GTGAATCGCCAAGCGTCGCAAGACCTGGACGCCGCCCAGACCGCGCTACACCAAGGGCCGCCTGGCCAAGTACAGCGCCCTGGCCACCAGCGCGAGCACGGGTGCGATCCTGAAGTGGGATTGAGAATCGCCGACGGGGGCGTCGGCGCTACGGGTCACGTCCTGATCAGGGTTTCGCGGCTGAGTGAATCGCCGACGAGGGCGTCGGCGCTACGGGCCACGTGCCGATCAGGATTTCGCTGCTGAGTGAATCGCCGACGAGGGCGTCGGCGCTACGGGTCACGTCCCGATCAGGGTTTCGCTGCTGAGTGAATCGCCAAGCGTCGCAAGACCTGGACGCCGCCCAGACCGCGCTACACCAAGGGCCGCCTGGCCAAGTACAGCGCCCTGGCCACCAGCGCGAGCACGGGTGCGATTCTGAAGTGGGATTGAGAATCGCCGACGGGGGCGTCGGCGCTACGGGTCACGTGCCGATCAGGGTTTCGCGGCTGAGTGAATCGCCGAGCGTCGCAAGACCTGGACGCCGCCCAGACCGCGCTACACCAAGGGCTGCCTGGCCAAGTACAGCGCCCTGGCCACCAGCGCGAGCACGGGTGCGATCCTGAAGTGGGATTGAGAATCGCCGACGGGGGCGTCGGCGCTACGGGCCACGTCCTGATCAGGGTTTCGCGGCTGAGTGAATCGCCGACGAGGGCGTCGGCGCTACGGGTCACGTCCCGATCAGGGTTTCGCTGCTGAGTGAATCGCCGACGGGGGCGTCGGCGCTACGGGTCACGTGCCGATCAGGGTTTCGCGGCTGAGTGAATCGCCGACGGGGGCGTCGGCGCTACGGGTCACGTCCTGATCAGGGTTTCGCGGCTGAGTGAATCGCCGACGAGGGCGTCGGCGCTACTGTGGGGCCGACGCCCTCGTCGGCCCTCCCGGTCCTCTTGGGGCTGAGTAGGGAAGATAAACCGCGGAATACGCTGAATAATCGGAAAGACTTCCCGCGTCCTTCTTCCGCGTGGTCGGCGTGTTCAGCGGTTCAGTGAATCATCGGGCAAAGCCCCATCTGCCCTGGCGGAACAGCCAACCTGCGGGTCTTCGCGGCCGAGGACGGGGCTTGGTGGGAGCCGTGGGCTCGATTTGGGGAGAAAACCGGCTTGCGGTGGTCTCGCGCTTCCAGGGGGCTATAGAATAGCTCGTCAATCGGTTGACCTGTGGACCGGTGGGCTGTCCCTGACAGCAGCGCACCGAGCAAAACCGCGTCCACGGTGCAATCGCATGAAAGGAGACCCAGGACCATGACCGAACGAAAGGGCATCGTTACCTTCAAAGGCGGGCCGCTGACACTGGTAGGCAACGAAGTGAAAGTGGGCGACACGGCGCCCGAGGCGACGCTGTTGGCCAACGATCTGTCGCCCGTCCGGATCGGCTCGCTGCGCGGAAAGGTGCTGATCCTGTCGTGTGTTCCATCCCTGGATACGCCGGTCTGCGATGCTCAGACGCGGAAGTTCAACCAAGCGGCCGCCGCATTGGGGAACGATGTGGAGATCCTTACCATCAGCATGGATCTGCCGTTTGCCCAGAAGCGTTGGTGCGGAGCGGCAGGCATCGATCGCGTTCGCACGCTCTCGGACCACCGTGATGCCGCCTTTGCGACGGCCTATGGCTTGCTGCTCAAGGAGCTTCGCCTGCTGGCCCGGGCGGTGCTGGTGGTCGACAAGGCGGGCAAGGTGCAATACGTCGAGCTGGTCAAGGAAGTCACACAGGAGCCGGACTACGAAGCGGCCTTGGCGGCGGCCAAGAAGCTGGTGTGAGACTGGCCCGGCCGTGTAGGATGTGCTCACCACGATCGTTGCGAGCTAACGACGACTCCTGTTCCGGTTGTGCACGATGGCGACCTCCATCATCTGGTTCCGGCACGACCTGCGGCTGGCGGACAACCCGGCCTTGCTGGCGGCCGTCGAACAGGGTGGTTCGGTGATTCCGGTCTACATCTGGTCGCCCGAAGACGAGGGCGATTGGCCGCCTGGAGGCGCGAGTCAATGGTGGCTTCACCACGCGCTGGCCGCCCTTGATGCCGATCTGCGCAAGCGCGGGAGCCGGTTGATCATCCGGAGCGGTCGTACGGTTGAATCGCTCGTCGCCCTGGTGCGTGAGACGAAGGCGACGGCCGTCTTCTGGAATCATCGCTACGAGCCGGCGGCGGTTCAGATCGCCAAGGACGTGGAGAATGCCCTCCGGAGGCAAGGTCTATCCGTCGGCGAGTTTCACGGCAACCTGCTTTTCGATCCGCGCGTCACACTCAACCGACAGGGCGGGCCTTTCCAGGTGTTCACGCCGTACTGGAAGCACTGCCTCGCAGCGCCGGAGCCGGAGTTGCCTAAGCCCGCGCCGGGCAGAATCTCGCGGCCACGGCGATGGCCCTCCTCGCAGAGTCTGAATGACCTGCGGCTGCTTCCGAAGGTCAAATGGGCGGACGGTATCGCGAAAGACTGGACGCCCGGGGAACGGGCTGCATGCCATCGACTCAGCCGCTTTATTGAGAACGCATTGGGTGATTACTCGGTGGGCCGCGACCGCCCGGAGAAGGTCGGTACTTCGCGGCTCTCCCCTGATTTGCACTGGGGCCACGTCAGTCCTCGCCAGGTCTGGCACGCGGTGAAGCGATCTACCCGTCGCAAGTCACCGAAGGTCGCCACGCAGGCCGCGGGTTATCTGCGCCAGCTCGGGTGGCGCGAGTTTGCCCACCATCTGCTCGTTCACTTTCCGCACACCCCGCAGGAGCCGCTCCGCCCGGCGTTCGCGCGCTTCCCGTGGAACGGCAGTCCTGAGCACCTTCGGGCATGGCAACACGGCCGCACCGGTTACCCGCTGGTTGATGCCGGTATGCGCGAACTCTGGCACAACGGCTGGATGCACAATCGCGTGCGGATGGTGGTCGCGTCGTTCCTGGTCAAGCACTTGCTTGTGCCGTGGCAGGAGGGGGCCCGGTGGTTCTGGGATACGCTGGTGGATGCCGACCTGGCCAACAATACGCTCGGCTGGCAATGGTGTGCCGGGTGCGGGGCCGATGCCGCTCCCTATTTCCGCATTTTCAATCCGGTCTTGCAGGGTCGCAGGTTCGACCCCGACGGCGGCTATGTGCGGCGTTGGGTTCCCGAGATTGCCGGCTTGGGGGACAAGCATGTCCACGAACCCTGGGCCGCCAAGGCAGCCGACCTTGCCGAATGCTGTATTCGCCTTGGCCGCGATTATCCCGAGCCGGTCATCGACCACGCCGAAGCGCGCAAGCGGGCGTTGAAGGCGTATGATCGTCTTCGAGGCAAACCCGATCGCTGAAGGCAATTCAACGGCACGTGTTGAGTCAGCTCTTTCGGGATGAGCCATTCTGTGAACGTGTTGTCGCGCCGCAAGTGAGAGAAAACCCGAAAGGACGGCGGCCCGCTTGGGCGTTTCGATGATCAACCACCGGTTCTGGATCAGCCATTTGTCATACAAGCTAAGGCGGACCGCCTTTTTACGGGCCGCAACCCAAGCGCTCTGCGATCCAGAAACATGCGCGCAAAATGCAGACCAGTCGCGACAGAAGAGAGTGCTCGGTGAGGCCCCGATCCGATCTGGCCTTTACGTCGTACCGGTTTTTGCCGACAATGCCTGAGCCCATTGCCCGGCTTGTTGCCGGCGACCGGCAATGAACCACAAAACTTGATGTTTGAGTTGTCTATTGATTTCTGCGCAAAGAATGCAACGCGTCTATTCTCCAGAACGGCCCTTTTTCGGGCGTTTGCCGAACGCTGATGCTTGCATTACCTGCGCAGAGATCAATATGGGAAACCGAAGGTGCTCGATTCCATCAATGTTGCTGATTTAGCCGTCCGGTTGCCGATCGTGCTTCTGGCTCTCACGTTGCACGAGTTTTCCCACGCGTACTTTGCCTACCGCATGGGGGACCCGACGGCTTACAGGATGGGCCGAGTCAGTCTCAACCCGTTGCGGCATCTGGACCCCTTGGGCACTCTCTGTCTGCTGTTCGCTCCGATCGGCTGGGCCAAGCCGGTGCCGGTCAACCCGCTGAACTTCGACGATCCGAGAAAAGGTGATCTTGTGACGACGGCGGCCGGGCCGGGGAGCAACCTCGTGCAAGCCCTTGTGTGGGCCCTCCTGCTCCGTGCTGTTCTCCACTGGTGGCCGGACGGCCCGACGTCCGTGAGCGGCAGGTTTGAGCTTCGGGACGTCGTTCTTCTCTTTTGCCTTTACGGAACCGCCATTAACGTCGGCTTGGCGGTGTTCAATTGTCTTCCACTCTACCCCCTTGACGGCTTTCATATTCTCCTCCAACTGACCAAGCCCGAGTCACAGCAACGGCTCGCCCAGACCGCCGTGTACGGTCCCTTTATCATCCTGGGCATCGTGTTGCTGGGACGCGCCGGCGAAGCCGATATACTGTCGACTTTAATAAACCGACCGACGATGTTCGTGCTCAAGCACGTCGCCGGCTGGGAGTGACTAAACTAAAAGACGGGTTTGTGATTATGAGACTGCTTTCTGGGATCCAACCATCCGGAAGACTGCACCTGGGCAACTATCTCGGAGCCATGCGTCCGCAGATCGAGATGCAAGACCAGGGCCATGAATGTTTCTATTTCATTGCCAATTATCATGCGCTGACCAGCCTGAACGACGCCGCTTTGGTTGAGGAATACACGCAAGGGGTTGCTCTGGGATATCTGGCGCTCGGGTTGGACCCTGCCAAGGCCGTGTTCTTCCGTCAGTCGGACGTGCCTGAGGTGACCGAACTGGCTTGGATTCTCTCGTGCGTCACGCCCATCGGCTTGCTGGCCCGCGGGCATTCGTACAAGGACAAGGTGGCTCAGGGGCTTTCGCCCAATCATGGCCTGTTTGCCTACCCGGTGCTCCAGGCGGCCGACATTCTCATCTACAAAGCCCACGCCGTGCCCGTCGGGCAGGACCAGAAACAACACATCGAAATGACTCAGGATATTCAGGCCAAGTTCAACGCGGCATTCAATTGCGACGTCCTGATCCGGCCGGAAGCGATGATTCGCGAAACGGTGGCCGTGATCCCCGGCGTCGACGGCCGCAAAATGAGCAAGAGCTACGACAACACCATCGAGCTGTTCGGACCGGAGAAGGCCACGCGCAAGAGGATCATGTCCATCCTGACCGACTCGACGCCCGTCGAGGCCCCCAAGGATCCGGACAAATGCAACGTTCTGGCGTTGCTGAAGGGATTGGCGAGTGAGAGTGAGATCAAGGAGTGGGAGAACCGTTACCGCTCCGGAGGCATGGGCTACGGCGAGGTCAAGAAACGCCTGGCCGACTTGTTCTTCGAGGTCCTCGGCCCTGCCCGGAAGAAACACGAAGAGCTGCTCAAACACCCGGACGAAGTCGAGCGCATCCTGGCCGAAGGCGGCCGAAAAGCTCGTGCCGTTGCTCAGCAAACCATGCGCGAGGTCCGAAAAGCGTGCGGGCTGAAGACGAGCGGGGAGTAGAGGTGCAGTGAGCCCATTCCGGGCATCAGTGCGTCAGCCGTCGCGCGTGGGATCGACTTGTAATTGTGGCAAGCTCTTTGAGCGAATGATGGTGATCGGCAGTGAGGACCGCATGGTAGGCGCCCAGACCTCGCCGAAGTGTCGCGTCTGGCGACTCTACCGCATGGAGACCGCCATAGATCCCATCCGCCTCGGCGTCTGGTGCCTGGCGCGCAGACTCGCGGCCGCTGGTCTGCTTCTCGGCCTGCTGTGAAGCCTCAACGGCGGCGGAGGAGGGGCGGCGGCGCGGGAGGCAACAACGGGACAAGCCTTCTCGTTGACAACGCAGGCGTCGCTTTGTGGCGACTGGTTGTGGCCTTGGGCTTCGCCTTCTCTAAGGTGGACCGCCTTTTTGGGGGCCGTAACCCAAGCGCTCTGCTATCATGCGCGCAAGCCGCACAGATGTCTGGCCGTAAGGTTCTGACACCTGGGTGTGGGGAGGCCCTCGAATCCGTGGCCGCGTGGGGTCATCGGCACGTGGCCCTCTCGGTCAAACGCGGGCGGCACATTCGGTCACCAGCCTGTCAACGTCCCGTAACCGCTCGCCCACCGGACACTTTGGCCGGAGGGAACCTCTGAGAGTCCAGGCGATTTTTCAAGGAATCAGCCCGTTTCTGGCACGCTTCTTGCACGGGATGCAATCCAGCCGTAACCACCGAAAAAATAAAACTCTAAGACCATTTGCCAGACCCGAAAAGATGGTGTATAGTTTTCGGTCTCCCAAAGAGCGAGGTAGGCACGACGGGTGTGATGAGATAGCGTTTAAGGTTTTGCCAAATCTAGGCTTAGGCCTGTTCTCGCAATATCCGGGTTTTATTGGGATGTTCCAGAGGGCAAGCGTTGTCTTTAGCTGACAGGGAAACCATTACCCGGCAAATCCGGGATGCCACCGACATCGTGGATCTGGTGGGGAGTAGCGTGTCGCTGCGGCGGTCGGGGTCTGCCTTCAAAGGACTTTGCCCTTTTCATGAGGAGAAAACCCCATCCTTCATCGTGAACCCGGCGAGGCAGATCTTCAAATGCTTCGGCTGCGGTGTTGGAGGCGACGTCTTCAAGTTCGTCCAACTGCGGGAAAACGTGGACTTTCTTGAGGCTCGCCGCATGTTGGCCGAGAGAGCGGGGATTGACCTTGAGGCTCAGCCCAGATCCGGGGTGGCCGGCCTTGCCAAAACCGATCTGGCTCGGGCCTGTGCCTGGGCCCGGCAGATCTTTCGCAAGAATTACCTGGGGCCAAGTGGCCAAGCTGCCAGGGATTACGTAGCCAACCGGGGTATCTCCGCAGAGATGGCCGAAGCTTTCGCGCTGGGCTTGGCGGTTGACAGTTATGATTCTCTAATCCGGCAGGCCGATCTGGCCAAGATCGATCATAAGTTGTTGCTGGCAGCAGGTTTAGTGAAGGAGAGCCAGCGCGGCGGTTATTACGACACCTTCCGCAACCGTCTCATGTTCCCGATCGTGGATGCCGGCGGTCGCGTGGTCGGTTTCGGCGGCCGAACGCTGGGTGAAGATCCTGCGAAGTATCTTAATACACCGGCTACAGCGCTGTTCGATAAAGGGACAAACCTCTTCGGGCTGGATCGCGCTCGCCAAGCGATTGGTGAGGCAGGGCGAGCCATTGTCGTGGAGGGCTACACGGACTGCATCATGGCGCACCAGCACGGCTTCTGCGAGACAGTGGCCACGCTGGGGACGGCCATGACGGAGGCCCACGCCAGGCTGCTGCGCCGCTTCACGGATCGCGTCATTCTGCTATTTGACTCGGACGAGGCCGGGCAGCGGGCCGCGGACAGGGCCCTGGCGGTGACCGTGACCGTGGGTCTCGACGTCTCGCTGGCGCGCGTGCCTGAAGGCAAAGACCCCTGCGATTATCTTTTATCGGCCGGTCAAGCAGCTTTTCGTGGGGTGTTGAACCAGGCCGTCGGAGCGCTAGAATTCAAATGGCGGGAGGTGTCGCGCAAATATGGTGTCGGCGCGACAGGCCCGGCACGCAGACGGGCGGTGGAGGAGTACCTTCAGCAACTGTCTGCGTGGCTGGGACAGGGGGCAATTGATCCGATCCAGACGGGGTTGCTGATCAATCAGTTGAGCCAGATCATCTCGCTACCGGCGGAGGATCTGCTTCAGCAGGTGCGCAGGATGTCGCAGCGGACGAGGCCTTTGACGGGCCGCAGTGGAACGGCCGGTCGACCGCAGGCGGAAGCGCCCCCTGCCGGGAAGGGGTCCAACAGCCAACAGGAAGCCCTTCGACAGATCGTCGAGGTGCTTCTGAACGAGCCGGCATACTACGCGCACGTGGCATCGTGGCTAAAGCCCGAGCACGTCTGGGACCCGGCTCTCTCGGCGATCGTCGCGGAGATGGTGGCGATATTGAATTCCGGTCAGCAGTTGCAGGTTGCCGACTTGATCGGGCGCTTTGAATCCCCTGAGTTCGGCGGCCTGATCACGGACCTGCAGGACCGTGGCGAACGACGCGGGCAATTTGCCACCGTGATTGAAGGGGCCATAGCCTGCCTGGAGTCGTTTGAGCAGTCGCGGCACGCGGCCGTCCTGGCGGAAGATATCCGCCGTTCGCGGCAACAGGCCGGCGACCGGCAGGTTCCGGAAAACGAAGACGAGCGACTGAGAGCGTTGACGGACGCGGCCAGACAGTCTCATTTCTCGCCCGTACGAGCCAGGAAGAGACTGTTGGACCTACCGTGAAGGACGGAGAAGGAGGCCCTCGCCAGTAAGGCGTAATCGAGCGGCGAGGAGGCAGCGTGGCAAGGAGGCCCGCTGCGTCAAGAATCAGACGGATGAACAAGCCAGGCAGGATAGTTGACCTGCGGAGTTGACAATGGCAGAGACGACCATTTCAGCAACGACGGATCCCGTTGAACTCGCGCTTCAGTCGCTGCTCGAACGCGGCCGGGAGCGAAAGTACATCACCTGGGAGGAGATGAATGAGATTCTCCCGGACGAGGCCGTCAATCCGGACAAGCTCGAGATGATCATGATGACTCTCGAGGAGCACGGCATTGAGATGATCGACGAGGAGGAGGCCGAGCGGCTGGGTTTTACTCCTGAAGCCAAGGAGGCGAAGAAACCCGCCGGAAAGAAGTCCCAGGCGCTGACGCCGCCGATCGATGAGCGGCTGTTGGCCGCCCTCGAGGCCGAGGAGAGCGGTTCCCGACGCATCGACGATCCCGTGCGCATGTACCTCACCCAGATGGGCGAGATTCCCTTGTTGACCCGCTCGCAGGAAATCGCCCTGGCCAAGAAGATCGAGCTGACACGAATGGCCTTCCGCAAGCTGGTTCTCGAGAGCGACTACTGTATCGCTCAGGCCGTGGACATCCTGCAGCAGGTTTCCGACGGCCGATTGCCGTTTGACCGGACCATGAAGGTGTCGACGTCCGAGGCCCTTGCCAAGAACACCATCACCAAGCTGTTGCCGGAGAACCTTGAGACCGTCCGGAAGCTCATGGAGGCCAACCAGGCCGATTTCGAGAAGACGCAGTCCGGTCGGATGGCCGCGTCGAGCAAGCGCAGTATCGTGAGGGCCATGAACCAGCGACGCCGCAAGATGGCCAAGCTGCTGGAGGAACTGTCCCTGCGGACCAGCCGCATCATCCCGCTTATGCGAAAGCTCGAAGGGGTCTGTCGCAAAATGATGGATCTGGAACGGCGCATCGCGGCCGAGGCCAAGCGTCCCACTCTGCCGGTGGAAGACCTGGCGGCCATGGAAGACGAGCTTGCGGGAATGGAATCCCTGGTACTTGAAGACAGCGAGTCGCTCCAGAGGCGTCTGACGAACCTCAAACGGGTTTTTGCCGAATACGAAGACGCCAAGCGCAAACTGTCCGGCGGCAACTTACGCCTGGTGGTGTCGATCGCCAAGAAGTACCGGAACCGCGGGTTGAGTTTCCTGGACATCATCCAGGAGGGCAACACCGGCCTGATGCGGGCGGTGGACAAGTATGAGTACAAGCGCGGTTACAAGTTCAGCACCTACGCCACGTGGTGGATCCGGCAAGCGATCACCCGGGCTATCGCCGACCACGCCCGGACCATCCGCATCCCGGTCCACATGATCGAGACCATGAGCCGGCTGAGGAACATTTCCAAGAAGCTTCTCCAGGAGCTCGGCCATGAACCCGGCATCGAGGAAATCGCCAAGCGGGCCAAGATGCCCGTCAGCGAGGTTCGTCGCGTGCTCAAGATCAGCCGCCACCCGATCTCGCTGGATCGTCCCGTCGGGGAAAGCGAAGACTCGTACTTCGGCGATTTCATCGAGGACGATTCGGTCGAATCGCCGGTGCAGTCGGCCGGGAACGAGATGCTTCGCGACCGGATCGAGGAGGTGCTCAAGACTCTCACCTACCGCGAGCGAGAAATCCTGAAGCTTCGGTATGGAATCGGAGACGGATACACCTACACCCTTGAGGAGGTCGGCAGGATCTTTAAGGTGACCCGCGAACGGGTGCGACAGGTGGAAGCCAAGGCGATCCGCAAGCTGCAGCATCCTGTGCGGGCTCGCAAACTCGAGGGCTTCCTTGAGAACATGCAGGAAACGGTGGAAACGTAGGGGGCCACACGAGACTTCAATCACCTTGGAAATTGATCAACGAGCCAACTTAACGGTTCAGCGGGAGCGGGCAGTCCTGGTCGGGCTGGAGTTGCGCGGAACGGAGCACGACGGGGTGGAATCCCTGCGTGAGCTGGAGGCCTTGGCCGAGTCCGCCGGCGCAATTGTTGTGGACATGATGCTCCAGCGACGCGACCGCGTCGACCCGAAGTACTATATCGGCAGAGGCAAAGTCGATGAACTGATAGGCCGCATCGAGCAGCACGACGCCAACCTGGTGATCTTCGACGACGACCTGGCCCCGGCCCAGATCCGCGAGTTGGAGTCGGCCTGCAAGGTGATGGTCATCGACCGCAGCGAGCTGATTCTCGACATTTTTGCCTCGCGGGCCCGGACCCATGAGGCCCGGCTTCAGGTGGAGCTCGCCCAGCTCGAGTATACCGCCCCACGTCTGCGGGGCATGTGGACGCACCTGGAGAGGATTGCCGGGGCCGCCGGGGGCACTGGTGCCGGCGTGGTCGGCGGCATAGGTACCCGCGGGCCGGGCGAACGCCAGATCGAAATCGACCGCCGCATCGTTTCGCGACGCGTCACGCAACTCAAACGGCAGATCGCCGAAATTGAACGCCGCAAAGTCCGCCAGGTGCAATCGCGGGAGGAGCATTTCAACGTATCTTTGGTGGGCTACACCAACGCGGGGAAAAGCTCGTTGATGAATGCCCTTACGGACGCCGGCGTCGTGGCTGCCGATCGTCTCTTCGCCACGCTCGACACCAAAACACGCCGGTGGAAACTCGGTGGCGGCGACGAGGTTCTGCTCAGCGACACCGTCGGCTTTATTCGACGCCTGCCGCATCACCTTGTGGCTTCTTTTCGCGCGACGCTTGAGGAGGCAATCAATGCCGATCTGCTGCTTCACGTGGTCGACGCCTCGTCGCCTTCGGCGTGGGAACAGTGCCAGGCGGTAACAAGGGTATTGGAGGATCTGGGGTGTTCAGGCAACCGCACCCTGGTATTGCTCAATAAGATTGACGTGCTTTGGGATGACAGCAATCTGCGCGTGCTCCAGCAGAAGTTGCCGGGGGCACTGCCGATCTCAGCGCACAGCGGCGCTGGTCTTCATACACTCACCGAGACGGTCCGCGCGATGATGACCGGACCTCCGCAACGAGTCACCGTCCGGTTGCCGGCGACCGACGGTCGGGCGATCGCGTTTGTTGAAAAGCACTCACAGGTTCTCGATCGACGTTACGACACTCAGACGGTGGAGATGGACGTTCTGGTCGGCAGCCTGATCCTGAATCGTCTGCAGATCAACTTCCCAACGACGAGCATTCTGCGTTGCGCCTGACGTGTGAAGTCATTTGTCCGGGGACATCCGGTCGAAGAGCCGCAACTCGCGAAAGGAGTCTTCTGGTATGTTCTGTCCAGCTTGCCGCAAGTTGGAGTGAACGTTTCAGGGGCAGCCTTGCAAGCGAAGTGGTGGCCGATAAAGCGCCGGTTGCAGTCATTGGCATAAAAAGGTCAATTTCTGGATTGGCGACACCTCGTTGGGAGGGTTTTCGGCGATCGCTTGCCGAGGAGTATTGAACGTCCGATATTGTGCGCTGTAAGCCTTTGCGAAGAAATGCTTTACAATTCCTGGCGTTCAGGTTGCTGAACTACAAGCTAATCCGAAAAAAACTTTCAGGAGCCGTTTTTTCTCTTGATGCCGATGGGGCGGGGCGGTAGAATACGTTGCATGTGGAGGACGTGCGCGATCGTCCGGCGCCAGTCGGTACATCGTGCACAGGCGGGAGAGAGAGAAAATTCCTTCTAGGGAAATCCCGCCGAACAAGATGGAGCGAGAGAGAGGGCTCGTTTTCGTTCGTATTTGATGAAGGCTCAGTACGAAATTCGAAACTCGAGCGTGTTGGGAGAGACAGCTCTTTTTGGGAAAGGGAGAGTGAGAGATGAGAGGAAGCCTACGCACGTCGAAGGCGTTGCTGGGAGTCTCGGCCGTCTGTGTATTTCTGGCCGTTGCACCCGCACAAGCTGTGTTACTTTCTGATTTGGTCAGCGGTGCCGTGCCAAGCATCGTCATCGGTGACAAAGAGTTCACCAACTTCAGCGTGACGATTACAGGCATCGGGCCGTATACGGCCGACCCCTCTAATATTGATGTCACCGGCGTGATGAGCATGTCCGGCGATTACGGCCTGAAGTTCACGAGCGCGAATCCGGCAACGGCGATGATCTGGGCCGATCCCGTCGGCGGCTTCGTTGACGTACTGGTGGGCTTCGATGCAATCGCTACCGGCCCGTTTACGATCATAGGTGCTAATCTTTCGTTTGTTGGCACTGCCCCTGCCGATGGTCTGGTTCAAATCGTCGAGACGGTCCAAGGTGACGATGGTCAACTGACTCTGTTGCTGGTGAGCTCGCTGGGCGCCAGTTCGGCCACGGCTATTCTTCCGAAACCGGAGGGATACGAGATGGTTCATGTGGTAAAGGATATTGCCGTGGTTGCTGGTGGGACCACACGAGCGTCGTTGGACGAGTTCACTCAGTTCTTCATCCAGATTCCGGAGCCGGCGACGATCTCGTTGCTGCTATTGGGCGGGCTCGCGCTGTTCGGCCGCACTCTGGCAAGCAAGCGCGGTCTGTTGATCCTCGCCATGGCATTGGGGCTTGGCGGCATGCTCGCACAGCCCGGCACTGCTTCGGCGGTCATGCTGTCCACACTTACCGCCAACCCCGCGAACGCCGTGACCTACGGCGACCTGAAATTCGACAATTTCCAGTTCAGTGCGGCGGGAAGCGGGAAATGGATTGCTGACGAGGATGCCATCGACGTCCAGGGCTTCACCACGCCCAGCGGCAGCGAGGATGGCCTGCGTTTTGCCGGCCTGATCGCCGCGCTGTCGAATGTCACCCCGGGCTCCCAGGTAACCGTCACGATTTCGTACGACGTGGCGCTCACCACCCCGGGGCTCGTATTCCACGACGTGACCATGTCCTTTAACGGGGCTCCAACTGCGTGGGACGGCTCGGCCGAGGTGAGCAAGACGATCGAAGGGATCGGCGAGGTGGCCAAGGTTTACAATCGGCCAGCTGACCCGGACCCGATCAAGCTGATCGATCATCAGATCATCGGCACAGGTAACTATCCCGGTCCGCTGCACGTTGTTGATACGATCGTCGTGAAAGGCGGTCGCGATGGTGCGGCGATGATTTCCTACATTAACCAGACGTTTTCTCTGATTCCCGAGCCTGCCATGTTCATTCTGACCATGCTCGGATTGCCGCTGGTTGTTGGCCGGAGGCGGAAACGGTAGGCACAGACCCTCGCGGCGGGTCCCAAGAGACTCTCTCGACATGATGAGCGGCCGACCGCTATGGTCGGCCGCTCTTTTTCATTCATCCTTCTGCTTGACGGAATTCCTTTTCGCCGTCAGATTGATTGCAGCGGGAACCGGACTGTTTTCCAGGATTCGACCTTCATTCGTAAGGGCGGCGTTGCGAGAGTTGGTCGGTCTGGAGGGCGACCGCCGCGTTTTTCCTGGAACGTACCGATACAAGAAAGGACGACGACCCCGTTATGAATAGCGACTGCGCCATCGGCGTAGATCTTGGAGGCCAGAGCGTCAAACTCGCGCTGGTCGATGGACGCGGCATGGTCCGGCTTAGACGGCAGCAGCCGATGGACACCGCGAAGTCGGCAGACCAGATCGGCAGACTTATCCTGGACCAGATCCGGATTCTTCGTCGTGAGGGCCAATTGGACGGCCTTTCGCCCTCAGCGGTCGGCATTGTTATGCCGGGCTATATGGACCGTCAGAGAACCCGGCTGCTTTTCGCCGCGAACCTGCCCACCCTCAGCGGTTCGAGCCTGCTGGCCGACTTGCGGGCCGGGCTGGACTTGCCGGTGACCTTCGACGCCGACTCGAACGGCGCGGCGTTCGGCGAGTACCGTTTCGGGGCCGGGCGGGGGGTGAACCGGCTCACCGTCGTGGCCGTCGGCACAGGCATCGGGGCGGGCGTTGTGGCCGATGGCCAGATTGTCCGGGTCCGGCACCACATTGGCGGGAGCCTGGGGCACATCATTGTCGACCCACGAGGGTTAAGATGTGCTTGCGGCGGTCGGGGTTGCGTCGAGACGGTTGCCTCCGGCCGAGCCCTCGAACGTGAGGCTTTGCAGGCCGCCCAATCCGAACCTCGTTCTCTGCTGGCAACCCTGCTGGCCCAGCGGGGCAGCCTCACAGGCCAAGAGGTCGGCGAGGCCCTGGCCTGCGGCGATTCGGCGGCCTTGCGGATCGTCCGCGAGTGCGGGTGGTGGTTGGGGGTGGCCTTGGCAAGCTGGGCGGTGGTTCATGCTCCCCAGAAGGTCCTGATCGGGGGCGGGATAGCCCAACTCGGGCAACCTTTCATACAGGCAATCCACGACGGATTACAGGAAGTCGGACAGCCGACACTGGTTAGGGACACAGCAGTCGAATTGGCCGGTCTGGGTTCGGATGCCGGCGTAGTTGGAGCAGCGGGGCTGGCCTTGGCAGATCTGGCTGAGACGCGGCCGGCCTCCGGCTGAGGTCAGGTTGATCGAATCGACTGGGCTGACGTCAGGATCACCGATAAATCTCATCGGAAGGCTCTGGCGAACTTGCCTTTCTGTAAACCATAGTGTAGATTATATGTAGACCAGTCGGCCCGTAAACGGCCGGTCTTGGAGCCCCTTTCTGGGCATGCAAGGCGTTCGGACCAATCGCCACGAAGGTGACGGTTGCCGAAGAGGAGCAATTGTGTCGTCGCCTCGCGAAGCGGGAGAACCATCATGTCGGTCGCTTCGGAAAGATCAAACCGTGATCGCGCGGGTTTCACGTTGATTGAGCTGCTGGTGGTCGTTGCGATTCTTGCCCTTCTGATCAGCATTCTGATTCCCTCGCTCGCGCGGGCTCGCGAGCAGTCCAGGCGAGCCGTTTGTGCGTCGAATCTTCACCAACAGATTCTGGGCATGTATTCGTACGCTTCGGACCACCGGAACTTCCTGCCGTGGCGCGGATGGTTCTCGTACGACATTTCCGAAGCGCACGCGGAAGCCTACGGTGGCGGCGGAAACAAGAAAGTTCTGGTGAATCTCGCGCTCCTGATCGGCAAGCACCTGGGGAAGGATTGGGACGTCCTTTACTGCCCATGCACGCTGGCCACCTACCGCGACTCACCATCGGGGCTCTCGTCGCTGATGGATCCGGACTACCGTTTCTCGCACGGCGGGTACAACTACGCCTTGCCGATCGGCAAACGCGTGGGTGCCCCGAAACTCGATCTGGACGTATACCCCCGTGACGCCGCCAAGCTGGACAGCAGATGGCTGGACGTTCTGAAGGAAAACGCGCCGCCGGAGTACATTGATTCCGCAGGCAATGTCGATCTGATCAAAATGATGCCGCGGCGGATTCAGCCGATCGTCATGGACTTTGTCGCCGGCGGGGGGAAGACCCTGCATCCCAACGGTCTTAACGTTTCGTTCAGCGACGGTCACGCCCGGTTCGTTCCTTACAAGATGCCGAGCGGGTCGGTTGACAACGTAACATCTTTCTCGCTCTGGTACCACATCAGCGCCCGCCCGTAAGGGTGCTTATTCACAAGTGGGACTTTTTGCACATTCTCGGAGCCTGCGGTCGAGAAGAACCTTGACAGCGGCATCGGCGGACTGATACTATAGGTTCATCAGATCTGCTCTTTCAGAATTCCCCGCCGTATCCGTTCGACGAGGTGGGTAGGTTAGGGCATATGGGAGGTGAAGGGGCGCCAGCACACACAATCGCGGCATGGCTTGCCGAGGGGCGCCTCATCAGGGAGTTGTCCGGTCAACTCGAATTCTCGCGGTTGTTTTGCGTTGCGTGTGGAGAGCGGGCCGTTGAACCGAGTGACATAGTTCGGCGGGAGAGAACGGGAGACGAAATCATTTGTACTGGTCCGGGAGAAGCCCGGGAGGAGGACAATTGCCATGAGAATGATGTTCATATTGTCAGTGGTCTCGGTGGTTATTCCGGCGTCGGGGGTAGGCAGCGTCCTCGGCGCCCCCATGCTGCAGTCCATCGGCGTACTGGATCCGGCAAACCCCGCCAGCGCGGTCACCGCCATCTCGTCGGACGGTACCTGGGCCGTAGGCCACAGCAATGGCTTGGACAGTGCGGGCACGACCTCGATTCGACAGCCGATCATCTGGTCGCAGAGCACGGGCCTCGTGCAGTTGCCGAATACCGGCGACTTCAATGGCGAGGCACGAGGCGTCGCGGTCAAACCTGATGGCTACATCGGCATCGCCGGGTATGTGTACAACACGACTCTGACCACGCCCCTGCCCAAGATGCATGGGTACAAAGCCTTGCCATCCAATCTTAAGGGCGGAACGTGGACCCTTTGTTCCGGGGCGTCGACAACCGGCAACGACACGGTCGGCCCTTATAACGCAGCACGTGTGAAGTGGTTGACGGATGGGACGGTCACCGGCGATTACCTGATATCCGGAAGGAGAGGGAACGGCGCGAGGGGAATCGCGGTGACGATGGATGCGAACACCTATATCGACTATCCCAACGGCACGCCGAGGGTGGTAGCCAACAGCGTCGCGAGCAGGCTGGTGAACAACAGTCGCCCCTTTGGCGCCGGCTATGACAACGGCAATCCGAACGGTCTGCGCCGCGCGCTTCTTGTGTACACGACTTCCGCGCCGCAGCTGACCATACCGGGAGGCGTGGGTTATCAGAGCGAGGCTTTGGGCGTCTCACCCGACGGCCTGTTTGTCGCGCCTGGCGACGCCTCAAACGCCGGGGTGCTCTGTGGCTATGATCAGGACGTATCGGGTCTCCCACACGCTTTCATCTGGAAGATCAACGATCCTGCCATGACCATTCTGGGTGAGGCCATGGGAGACAACCAGAGCACGGCGATCGATGTCCGAGTCATCGGCGGGAACTGGACTGCGGTGGGCTATTCGTCGGATGGCATCACCGAAAGGGCCGTGATGTGGTTGAATGGAAGCATGCAGCCGGTGCTGCTATCCAGCCTCTTGGCCGGCGCCGGTGTGGATACCAGCGGTTGGGCCAGCCTCTCGCGGATCACAAGCATGTCGGACGACGGCATGACGGTCGCCGGATGGGGCATCTGGGCAGAGGACGGGTCCACACGGGGCTTTGTCGCGGTCATTCCGGAGCCGGCAGCGCTGAGCCTGCTGGTTCTGGGGGGGTGCGCTCTGCTCCGTCGCAGGCAATAAACACCTTTAGGAGCATAAAACAGCATTAAACCATTCCTGCCGCCGGGCCTGTATTGCGGAGGTATGCGATGCCGCCCGCGGTATACGGTTTCCGCCCCTTTCTTTCGGGGGTGGAGGCGTTACGGGGGATATGGTTTCATCGTTTCATTCCGGTTCATACCTGTTGCCGCAGGCATGACGCGTACGCGGCCCTATTGGCTGTCCCAGCACGGGCACGAGAGCGGACTGCGAGGCTCCGGTCGGCAAACGAGCAGGCCGGCCGGCGAGACTCCTCCCGGCCTGCTTGTATCGGGAGCGCGGAATGCGGGCTCACAGCTCGCATGCAGGATCGAGCGGGACTCCGGGGCCGCTGGCGCACTTCTCGAAAGCATCATAGTCGTCCGCGTCGACGTCGCCGTCGGCGGCACCAGTGAGGTCGCGGTCGAAGCACTTGCAGCCCGCTGGGAGCGGGTCCGGCAGGGGACCCGGTCCGCTGTAACAGCCTTGGAGAGCGGAGAAGTCGACCTGATCGACATCGCCGTCCCAATCCGCATCTGCGCGAGGACTATGGCATGGGCAAGTGGCGGTCGCGCAATTCGTGCCGACGCCAAGGAAATCGCCGTCGCATGCGCCGGCCAAGGTTTCGGTGCACACAGCCATTGGCCGGCAGCACGCGCCCAAGCAGGCCGAGCCGTCGCACGTGGTATCGAACCCGGCCCAAGAGCCGCCCAACGCCGCGCAAGCCGTATCAGAGATGACGCCATCCACGCACGAGTCCGGCAGGCAGCAGGCCCCGACGGGGTGGGGCGAGCTGGTGAACACTCCGCCGTTCAAGGTCAGGCTGTCAAGATAGAAGGGATAGGCAGGCTGCACACAGCCTTTGTTCCCGAAGTAAAGAGCGCTGAATCCGCCTTTGTACTGACGGGGGACCGTGGCGACCCAGATGGTGCCGTTCTGCTTTCCGCCCCACATGACCGTAAGGTAGTCGGACCACACATCGAGTCGGGCGAAGGTGAAGCGTTTTGTTGACCATGGATCCACGGTTGCAGGCACGAGGTTACTCGGCATACCGGTCCACAGATATGCAAAGGACGATGTCTGTCCCAGGGCGGTTCCGGAGGGAGGAGCAGTAGGAACCGCGGGGGTGATGTGAGCCATGTCCATCGGAATCCAGTTCAGACCGTCGTAGACTGCCGGCACGTAGGCGAACGGTGTGCTGGGACTGCCCGGTCCGCGTGAATCGGTGTCGCAGGGATCCTGATCCAGTACGGCCACCATTCCGAAGGCGATGGCGTTGTGGTTTGTTCCGTCGGTCAAAGCGGCTCTCGGTCGGGGAAGGTTACCGTCGCCGCAGTCCACATTGGTGATGTTGAGCGGAGCGCGGTCGGTACCATCGGTGAGTTCGACGTAAGTATTGATCTCATGCGCCCCTTCCGAGACCCCGCTGGGACCGCCCATTGCCGGGAAATCGTGCAGCCAGTATATATACAGGGGCTTCGTGTTATCGACCGCGAACGCCATCTTGCCGGGGTCGCCCTTGTTTGAAATCAGTGTGGCGAGGTCCCACTTGTAGCTCATGCCAACACGATTGGCCACGGGGAACCCGTCGCTCTGCCACAACTCGCGTCCGTGGGTTCCGTCGTCGGCCGTGAAGACAAGGGTCCCGTCGAAGTTGGCCATGTTGGAGGGGGCGGAATCGGCGGGTCCGGGATTGATGTCCATGACCCGCAGCGCGCCCGCGGCGCTGTCGGTACGCCACAATTCGCGGCCGTACGTACCGTCGTCGGCGGAGAAATAGACCGTGCTGCCGATGGCGAACAGGTTCTGCGGCGAAGAACCGACAGCGCCGGGTCGAATGTCCATGACCTGTGACGTAGTCGTGCCGTCGCTCTTCCACAGCTCGAGACCGCCGCCGGAGTTGTCATCCGCGACAAAGTAGAGGGTGTTTGCCGCGACGACGAGGTTTGTCGGGGCAGATACGAAGGTCTTAACCGGTACGGTGCCGACCATGGTGCCGTCGCTTTTCCAGAGGTCGTTTCCAAGGGTAAAGAACACACGGTTAACCGTGCCGGCAATGCTTCTCAAGTTGGCCGGGCTTCCTGCCGATCCAGGGTCGTAAATCATCATCGTGCCGGCAGCAGTCCCGTTACTCTTCCAGAGCTCCGCACCGTTCATGCCGTCACTATCCACGGTGAAACAGAGCATGGGTGTAGGTGCGCCGCCGACCAAGAAGGTTGCCGCCGTGAGGTTGGTCGGATTGGACCCGGCCGCTCCGGACACGATGTCCAACACCATCATGGTGGTTGTACCGTCGGTCATCCACAACTCCCGTCCGTTGACGCCGTCGTCGGCCGTGAAGAACACCTTGCCGCTGACCGTGGTCAGGAGTTGGGGATCAGATGACAGCGTTTTCGATGCATCATTGGGGTCAACCACCTGGTTGATGTCCAACTGCCGCGTCGTGTTGGTACCATCCGTTTTCCAGAGTTCGCGACCAGTCGTACCGTCATCCGCGCTGAACATGACGACGGAGCCGGAGAGGAGGGCGAACCCGGCCGGAGACGAACTACCTGCGAGAGGATTGATATCCTTGAGCAGGGCCGTAGCAACGGTCAGATTGTTCCTGAGGGTTGCCTTCCACAGTTCAACGCCGTTGGTGCCGTCATCCGCCGCGAAATAAAGCTTATCGTACTGCGCAAACATATTGGACGGGTTTGATCCAGGGGTGCCCGGATCGATGTCCAGTTCGAGCGTCATGACAGGATATAAGGGCTGGAGGACGCGATAGAGCTCCTGGCCGGCGACACCCGAACCGTCGTCCGCAGACACGAAAAGGCGCGTGATGACATCGAAGGAAATCGCCTTCATATCGCCAATGGTCGAGCCGTCGGGGCCGGGTCGAAGGTCGAGAATCATCCGAGTTCCGGTGCCGACGGGCAGGAGGCTCCGAAGACAACTGGAGCCGTTATCCCCGCGCGTGCCGTCCTTAAACAGCAACGCGGGTGAACATGCACCATCGACGCTCCAGTAGGGTACAGAACCTTCGGGTATTGCAAAGAAGGTATTGGAGGTACCTTCGAAAGGCTGCTGTTCGTTCCTGAACTGGGCCAGCAAGCCGTTTGTGGGCACCAGAAGGGCCGTCGCCGCGAACACGCCTGCGAGCCTGGAACAGATGTTGGGTGTACTGGACATGACTCTTTCCTCCTTCGAAGTGTGGGTCGTGAAGACCCAGTAGACAGTCAACCAGAAGGGCCGTGTCCCGGTGTGCTGTTTTGGACGCGAGGCCATTGGCCGTTTTTTCGCACGGCACCCGGAAGCGAACAGCCCAGAAAACATCTAGCTATTGTTACCTTCACCCAAATGTATACATGATTGAGGCTGTTCTGTCAACAGGAGTCGAACGTGTCCTGTGCGGGGGCAGGGCAATCGCATCTAAACCGTGATCCTCCCATCACTTTTTTTGCATGTTAGGTGTATGTAAGGATTGCGCCCTCGCTGAATTGTGGATAACTTCGGCCCCATTGGTCACGAGGCCTCGTGTTGTTTAGAGGTTTATCCTTTTTTCAGGAGCTGCAACATGGACGTTGAAGCCCCGCGTGGCCTGCTGCGCTTTTTTGATGAGTTGGAGGATCCCCGGATGGAGCGGACGAAATTGCATTCGCTCGAGGACATTTTGTTCATCGCCCTTTGTGCGGTCATCTGCGGGGCGGACAGTTGGACCGAGGTGGAGGTGTTCGGCTGGGCCAAACGGGAATGGCTGAGTCAGTACCTGACGTTGCCCAACGGCATTCCTTCCCATGATACCTTCGGGCGGGTGTTTAGCAGGCTGGACCCCCAAGTATTGGAGCGATGTTTCTCGAAGTGGATGGCGGCCCTGGCCGAGGCCAGCGCCGGCCGATTGGTGGCCATCGACGGCAAGACCCTGCGACGCAGTTTTGACAAGGCCACGAATCGAGCGGCGATCCATATGGTCAGTGCCTGGTGCGAGACGAACCGTCTGGTTCTGGGGCAACTGGCGACCGCAGAAAAGAGCAATGAAATCAAGGCTATCCCACAGCTTCTGAAGATGCTGGATATCCGTGATGCGGTGGTGACGATCGACGCCATGGGCTGCCAGAAGGCCATCGCCCAGGAGATCGTCCAGCAAGGCGGGCACTACCTGTTACAGGTCAAGGACAACCAGCCGGGGCTGCACGATGTCGTCAAAGCGACCTTCGACGAGTTGACCGGCCGAGGAATCGCCGGGGTCCAGTACGATTTCCATGAGCAGACCGATGCCGGCCACGGCCGGATCGAGACCCGTCGTTTGTGGGTCACCGACTGGACCGATTGGTATGCGGACCGAAAAGAGTGGGCCAACCTGACCAGCTTCGTCTGCATGGAAAGCGTACGCACGGTGAACGGATCCACTTCCTGCGAACGCCACTATTACATCAGCGATCTGGCCGGCCAAAGTGCCCAGACCATGCTCGGCTACGTCCGCGGCCACTGGGGTATCGAGAACAAGCTGCACTGGTCACTGGATATGACCTTCCGGGAGGACACCCTCCGTAACCGGATCGGCCACTCCGCCGAGAACCTCTCGCGAATCCGCCGACTGAGCCTTAACCTGCTCTGTCGAGAGAAAACCTGCAAGGCCAGCCTGAAAAGCAAACGCCTGCGAGCCGGCCTACGGGAGGACTACTTGGTCCGGGTCCTGTGCCAGGGGATTTAGATGCGATTGCCCTGTGTGCGGGGGGCCGGTGAAGGCGAGTTCTGGGCCGTTGGATTGCCAGCCTGGGAACCTGGGGGCAAGTCGCCAAAGATGGTTTGGGCAGCTTTGCCGAGGTGACCTGGGAGGGGCGGATGACTGAAGATTCGCCTAGGTGTTTGATAAGTCTTTATTTTACAGAAACTTAAGGTCATTTTTGGGTTCGTTTGGCGCGGAGGAGCTGTCAGCGGCCAGCGATCGGCCATCAGCCATAAAAGCAGACTCGTCCGTGGGCGTGGAAGCTGCCGGCCTTGGGCCGCAGGAGGTTGGTTTTCACTTTTCAAAGAGCGACGGCGGAGGCGGTGGACGGTCTGGTTCCGGTCGGCGCGCAGGATCTCCGCCAGTTTTGTCGGGAGGGAGAACACGAGGTGCGCTCCGGAACGGGCGGGTTGAAAGGGAGCGGCGGTAGGGCAGGGGGGAGCGGGGGCCGGCCAGCTTTCAACCCGCAGGCGTGGATCTTACCCGACTGCGGGGACCTGCGACCTGTCCTGCTTTCTATGGCGGGTCCGGCTTGTCCTGGCTACTCCATTTTCCACTCGGTCAGTTCATCTTCGCTTTCGATGAAACGTCCGGTCGGGATTTCGTGCGACCAGTCGGTGAGGCCGAATTTGATGTGGCCAGCGGTGAAGGTGGCCAGAAGGTCTCGGTCACCCCTGGTGCGGGCGATCTCGATGCCGGTGGCGCCGGGCCAGAACTCACGGCGTTTGGCGAAGTCGAACTTGAGGTTGGTGTCGTTCTCGATAATCCAGTTGACCGCCTTCTCATTGCGGATTTTGGCCTTGACCGTCAGGAACCACCTGCCTTTCCTGAAGAAGAGGTTCGATGATTCCAGACTGCCCTGCGGGTGGCCGCCCTCCAGGCGAGGCTCGTATCCGGTGGCGGGGCCGACGCAAATGGGCCCGTGGTCCTGCCATCGCTTGAAGTCCGTAGTGGAGACCATCGCGATGCATGACTCCCCCTGGCGGGTATTGGCGGTGAAGATCATCCAGTAGCGCCCGTCATGCTCGCAGATGCTCGGGTCCCGGCAGCTTGAGATCATGTCCTCCCGCCAGAAGGCCCATTCCTTGCCCTTGCACGGCGAGATAGGGTTGCTGTCCCAACGCCGCCACTCGAAGAGATCTTTGCTGGAGGCCAGGCCGATGTTCTGCGAGATGTGTCGGTTCAGGCCGGTATAG